>JAEIGA010014712.1_pt1 | contig 11908 bp, 13 predicted proteins | sample 9270691 | NCBI WGS metagenome assembly JAEIGA01 (sample SAMN17057246, study PRJNA624740) | gut metagenome | biome: biome; isolation source: fecal sample | host: Bos grunniens | place: China: Xizang | collected 2019
AAGGCCGGGATGTTGCTGGTATTTATGTGATGATAGGGATGAAAAAATCTGCGGAAGATGCTTTTCATGCTTTAACAATTGTCCTCATGGAGTTTATGAAATCATTCAAGGTGATCCTTACCCGTTAAATCAGGAAAAATGTGTGGGATGCAGAATTTGTCTTGAAATGTGTCCAAACAGAGCAATTGAGGTAAATGCAATTCCTGAAGATGCAAGGCAAGGCTGGGGATTCCCGGACATTGTTGAGATTGTCAGGCAATCACAGACAGCATCCTATAAACTCAGAAGTACCGGTGCATTGAGACGCATTCCCGACTTTGATGATCTGGTTGTAATTCCGGCACAGGTGTCAAGGCCGCCTATCGACAAATACAGGGAGCCTTGTGGAACCGATGTTGTTTTAGGTGACAGATTTGCTGAAAATCCTCTAAAACTTGACACTCCAATCATGATTGGGGCAATGTCCTTTGGGGCATTATCAAAAGAAGCTAAAATGGCTTTGGCTATTGGATCAAGCTTGGCAGGAACAGTAACAAACACTGGTGAGGGAGGAATGCTTCCGGAAGAGCGCGAGCTTGCAGACAAGCTAATTGCACAATATGCATCCGGTCGTTTTGGAGTATCTGCAGATTATCTCAAAAAAGGAGATGCAATAGAAATCAAAATCGGTCAGGGAGCAAAATCCGGTATGGGCGGACACCTGCTGGGTGAAAAGGTTACCGCTGAAGTGTCTAAAATCAGAAACATTCCGGAAGGTTCTGATGCGCTATCTCCTGCAAGGCACATGGACATTGTAGGTCCTGAAGACTTGAGCATGAAAATATCACAATTACGTGAAATAACCGATTGGAAAGTACCGATTATGGTTAAATTCGCTTCAGGTAAAGTTGCTTCCGATGTAAAAATTGCAGCAAAAGGTGGAGCGGATATAATCGTAGTGGATGGTATGCAAGGGGGAACCGGAGCAGGTCCTGAAGTAATCATGGAGCACTCCGGTATCCCGTCCCTTGCTTCAATTGTAGAAGCGGACATGGCACTTAAGGAAATTGGTCTGAGAGATCAAGTTAGCTTGGTTGCTGCCGGCGGTGTCCGTTCCGGTGCAGACCTTGCAAAGGCCATTGCTCTTGGAGCTGATGCGGTCTACATTGCAACAGCAGCTTTAATTTCAATCGGATGTAGAGTATGTCAAATGTGTTATACCGGAAAATGCAGAAAAGGAATCGCCACACAGGACTTATCCCTAAGACACCGTTTGGATTATAAGGAAATGGGTAAAAATGTGGCAAACTACATTAACACAATGACAGATGAAGCTTGTATGTTAGTTCAACAGGCCGGAAACACCCACATTACCAAACTGGAAAAGGAAAACTTAAGGTCACTTTCCTTGGAGGCATCAGCATTAACTGGCGTGCCTATGGCTGGTGTGGGCAAAATTTAGAGATTCAATTCTCTAAATTATTCTATTTTTTTTAAATCAGATTATTGTTGACAGTTACAACATTTTAAATAGTATTTCAATCATATTTTTAACCAGGTGTTAAAATGAGAATTGTTGTATTGAAAGGAAGCCCCAACGTTAAGGGCTCATCAAATATGCTTGCGGAAAGCTTTTCTAAGGGAGCAGCCGAAGCGGGTCATGAAATCATTGAAATTGATGCGGCTCATGCGGATATTTCACCATGCATCGGGTGTGTTCATTGCGGATACGAAGGGGAATGCAGTTTAAGTGATGATATGGATGTTTTTCGTGAAGAAATTCTAAAATCAGACATGCTGGTGTTCGTAACACCATTGTATTATTATGGAATGTCTGCCCAGCTTAAGACTTTAATTGACAGGTTCTGCTCAAGGAACTTTTCCATACAGCAAAAGCATATGAAATCAGCGCTCCTGACAGTTGCTTACAATGCCGATGACTGGACATTTGAAGCGCTGGAATCACATTACAACACATTGCTCAGATATCTTAATTTAACTGATTGCGGCAGGGTTTTAGGCTATGGCTGCGGGACTCCGTCAATGACAAAATACTCAAAATATCCGGATGAGGCCTACAGATTAGGAAAGAGACTGAAATAATAATTGATGTTAATCTTTAAATATTTTCAGATTTAAAGAAATTATCATGAAAAAATATGTGAGGTATGTTCTTTATCTAATTTCTTTGTTTATCATATCATTGGGAGCGGCAATTTCCATTAAAGCTAATTTGGGGACTTCTCCGTTAATCTGCATACCGTATGTAGGCAGTCTGATTACAAAGTTAAGCGTCGGAATGACCACCTTCATATTTGGTTTTGTTTTGGTTGGCCTGCAGTTAGTCATTTTAAGGGGCGATTTTGAAAAAAGGCAATATCTTCAAATTGTGATGGGAACAATATTTTCAGCATTCATCGACTTTTCATTAATACTGGTTGATTTCATAAATCCCGTTGATTATGCATCACAGATGCTTGTTCTTTTGGTTAGTTGTGTTGTAATAGCTATTGGTGTTTTGCTTGAAATAAAAACGGAAGTTATTTATCTGCCGCCCGATGGAATAATAGTGGCACTTTCAAAAGCATTAAACAAGGAATTCGGTAAAATAAAGCCTTATTGTGATGTAACATTTGTAGTCATTACAGTAATATTGTCATTTGTATTTTTAGGATATCTGGCGGGTGTTCGTGAGGGAACGGTAATATCGGCAATTATCATAGGTCCGATTGTAAGGGTTCTTAAAAAATATTTCGATTCATATCTGGATTTAATTGTTTAATCATTTTAAAACGATTGCCTCATCAATCATTTCAATCATCAGTTTGTTTATCGGATTTTTAAATGATAATGGATGTTCTTTCGGATAGTCTGTGCTGAATGGAATCACTCTAAAGCTGGACATGCATTGGTCTGTGGTTCTAAGTCCAAAATAGGCTTTGTACTGTTTATCAATGATGTTAATAATTAGTCCAACGTCTTCGGTTGGCTCATGGCCTGATATTCCCTCTTCGGCAAATACCTTGAATTTTTTGCTTTGACCGGCTGTAATCAGAGCATATTCCATCATATATTCATATTCATCTTCTTCTAAATCGTAATCATCATACTCAACGATTTCATCAAATTCATCATCAGGAATGTTTAGGTGTGAATTGCAGTAAGCTAGTGAAATGTAAATCCCATCAAAGTCTAATGATTTAGAAATAATGTCATAATATAAATTATCCAAAGGTATGGATTTGTATCTGTCTCCCAGAATTTCGGGAACGGTATAGGTAAATCCCCCTTCCTCTATTGCAGTACAATAAAAGTGCTTTTCTCCCAAATATCCTGCAGTTGCGGCCTTTTCGATGGTTTCCTTAATATCGATATTGTCTGCATTTTCCAATCTTTCAGCTATTTTCAAGGCTTCAGCATCGCTTATCATTATTTCCCGTCCAAATATTCAAATATCTCATCAATGCTATCTGCTATATTGAATAGTTCCTCTTGTTTGTATAAGAATCCCTTTTCACCCATTTCATCAATCATTTCAAGCATCTTATCATAAAAGCCAGCAATATTGAAAATGATAATCTCTTGGCGGATTTGTTTAAGCTTTTTAAGAGTGATGATTTCAAAGAATTCGTCCAATGTGCCGATTCCTCCAGGGGATATGATGAAAGCGTCGGAATTCTCTACAAATTTCTTTTTTCTCTCATCCATTGAATTTACATAGATGAATTCGCTGCAGTTTTCACATAACGGTTCGAAGCTTCCAATCCATTCGGGAGCTATACCAAGAGTTTTTCCATTGCAGTCGTGAACGCCCTGAGCGCATGCGCCCATCATTCCGGTATCTCCACCGCCGAAAACAAGCCTGTGTCCTTTCCGGGCTATTTCACAACCCAACTTGTAAGCTTCATCAGTATATGTCTCATCTATTTTTCTGCTTCCTGATCCGTATAAACAAATATTCATAAAACCACTCTAAATGTCAGGTGTTTGCTCAGCAATGCATAAATGACAAATTGCATTGACATTATCTTTTTGATTGTCTTTAACAGGACAGAAGAACTTTCCATTTTTCTCTTCCACTGATAAGTTTCCGGGAAATTCGCTTCCCACGGGATGTATAGGTTCTTCTAGAATAAATGTGGTATAAAGTGAGGTGATAACATAGATTAATGGTAACTTATCGTCTTTTGAATCACTGATCCTTTCTTTTTCAAAGGTTCTTTTAAGAAGGGGAAGTGAATCGCCGAATGCCTTTTTGTCAATGGTTGAATTGTCATAATCGTTATTATTCAATACCTCTTTCATGCGCATTATAAAGTTCTTGATGTAGATTTCCAAGTACTTTTCACGATAATTTGCTTGAATGTACTCACCATCCTTTCTCATATAGGCTGAAGCCAGCATCAAATCATAAACTGAAATGGTAGCAGCATATCTTTGAAGCATGTCCATTATATCCTCTTTGCTGATTTCATCATTGGAGGATAATTTTTCAATTTCAACCAATATGTCTTCCGGGTCCATGATGTTATTTTAAAATTCAATAAATAAATACTTTTAATATTAGATACTAAATTAATAATCAAGGTTGATTTATATGGATGATAAATTCGTGGAAATTTCAAAGGAAGATATTGAAAATGTTGAAAACGCATTGAAAGTCAATGCAGATTATAAACTAAACAATACCAAATTTAATCTCAATACATTTGAAAAGGGACAGGAAATTGTTATAATCCAATATGTCGCAAATGTTGAAAATGAGCTTGTTTTCCAGACAAAAGAGGAAAACGGCAAGTATTACATCTCTGAAACCTTTAGTCTGTTCATGGACAATATTGTAAACGGCAATGTTTCAAGAGACGTGTTCCAATCTGTTTTCAAATATTTCCATGATGTCATTGATAATCCGGAAAATGACTTTGAGGATGAAAAGGAGGAATTGATTAATTTCTTGCTTTTGACAGAAGAGTATGAGGAGGAAACACTCAATGTTGAGTTGGATCCGGCTAAAATCCGTAAGGATTATCAGGAGGATTATGACAGGATTTACGGTGACGATTCATTGAACAGGGTTCAAAAGAGCTTAGCATTAAAGGAATTGCTTCACATGTCAATTTGCCAAGTTGTCGATGACATTGATTTGTTTTTCACAAGGCCCTATGATTTGACTCCGGAGGAAAATGCCGAAAAGAACAGACAGGAGAAAAAAGCACTGGAAAATGAAGTTCAATTAGGCTAAACATTAAGTAATATTAATGAAATAATTATTATTATAATTGAATTGACTGATATCATGATAACTATTACTAAAAACGAAGAGGTTGTTTTGGAGCAGATTAAGATATTCAGCATCGAATATCCCAATGGGGTCCCTGTAAATGTTTTAAGGAAGGATTTGGGATTTCATGAATATGATCTGGTTCAAATCCTGGAAGAGCTTCAGGATAAGGATTTGATAATCTTCAAGGACAATAAGGCAACATTATCTGAAAGCGAAAAGGAAATCAATACAGTTAATTCCAAAAAGGATGTTGAAGAGTTGGAATTGAATATGAAGGAAAAGGAATCCTATGAACTGATTCAGCAGTTGGTTGATGATAAGAATCTAATTTCCAAATATACTCTTGAAGGACATCTGCTCTATGGAGACTTAAAACTAACTAATTTTAGAATGTACCATATAATTTTGTCCCTTCAAAACAAAGGGCTTTTAAAAACCATCGAAAAGGAAGATGGGGAATATTATTTCCTCATATCATGATATTTTTGACGGATATTTTATTATTAAAGTAATATCTTTTTATCATTTAATCATAATATTTATATAATTAAAAAATTATACCTATAAATAACAATTGAAGAAGATGTGTTTTTTTATGATGAGAATAAGTATGTCTTTACCAAAAAAATTATTGGCTGATTTTGATGAGGTGTTGAAGGAAAGAGGTTATCAATCACGTTCAAAAGGAATCCGTGATGCACTTCAGGATTATATTGTAAGATATCAATGGATGAATTCAATGGAAGGTCAAAGAATAGGCATTATAACAATTATCTATGACCACCATTATACCGGAGTAATGGAAAATCTTGCAGAAATTCAACACAGTTTCAGAAATGAAATCAATACAAGCATGCACATCCACATGACAGACAAATACTGTATGGAAATTGTTGTAGTCAATGGGGATATTGCTGAAATTCGTGATTTGACTGAAAGAATCATGAGGCTTAAAGGTGTTGAACACGTAAAGCTTACAAGTACTGCTAATGGTGAAGATTTCAGTGAACCTGGTCACTCACATGATCACGGTCACACCCATTAATCTTTTTTTTTTTATTTTACATGAAATTTAAAACAACACCATACCATTCTGATTTATTAATGGATAAGGTGAGACTATCCGCTTTTTTTCAAGCTATTGATGAATATGACGGCAATACTGATTTAGCTTATGATTTGGGATGCGGCAGCGGCGTTTTGTCTTATTTTTTATCAGGTCATTTTAATGAAATAATTGCCATTGAAGCCGATAGGAAAGCAAGCGAATGTGCCAAATATAATTTGGGAATGTTCAATAATGTCGAAGTTGTCAACAGCGACGTCTTTGATTATGAGTTCATTAAAAAAGCGGATTTAATCGTCTGTGAAATGTTGGACACAGCCTTAATCGATGAGGAAGAGGTTCCGGTCTTGAATCATGCGAAAAAATTCTTGAAGCATGACGGCAAAATCATACCTCAGGGCATCATCAATACCGTAGAGCTTGTAAATATGCAGAGAAATCACGTCCATTGGGATGAGGGGGCGATTTATGAGGAATATTCCAAGCCGATTGTCTATTCCGAATTTGATTTTTTAAACTATATCGACCAGGAATTTGAAACGGATTTGACCTTGAAATCCCAAAAGGAAGGCATAGTCAATGGCTTAAAGATTACGACCTTTACAAAACTTGACGATGATATAATAGCAGGCCCGTCACCCATGTTGAACCCGCCTCTGTTAATCCCATTGGAAGAAAAACGGGTAAAGGTAAATGATTTAATAAATGTTAATCTAAAATATATAATGGGAAACGGGATTGAGAGTATTCAAACCCGATATTTTTAAGGTGGTAATTTGTCTTTTGAAGCTCAGTTAAAGGATTTTTTAAAGGATTTTGAAAAACTGATAATATTAGGTGTGGGAAACGAGCTTAAAAGTGATGATGGTGTTGGACCTTTTATTGTTAAAAATCTGATGGCTGAAAATATCGAATCAGACAGATTGTTGTTAATTAATGCGGAAACGGTCCCTGAAAATTTCACAGGAAAAATAAGAAAGGAAAATCCTTCCCATGTCATTATAGTTGATGCGTGCCTGATGGGCTGCAAGCCGGGCGACATTAGAATTGTGGATAAGGATGACTTTACAAACATAGGAATATCAACCCATTCAATGTCCTTATCTTATTTTGTGAAATATCTGGAAAGGGATACGGATTTCAAGATTATATTTGTTGGAATTGAGCCTGAAACAATGGATTGGGGTGAAAATCCAACGGAAAATGTGGAAAAAACTGCACATGATTTTATAAAAATTATAAAGGGAATATTATGAAAGTATTGTTTATTGGCTCCAGATTATATGATGATATTGACTGGTATGTGAAAAGTAAAAACATTGAAAGCGTTTTGACAGAATCAAATGAGGAAGCTATTAATTTGGACTTGCCTGATCAAGTGTTTATCGTTCCTCGAGGCATGGACGGTCCGAAACAGGTTGCATTGATGCAGAATGTTGATGCAATTGTGCCATTGATTGGAATAGACCCTCCATTGATTGATGTGGCTCATATGAAAGAGGAAGTTGAACAAGAGCATGGAATTCCGGTGGTTGCAGCTGGAGTCAGAGCAGTCGAGCTGACTTCCAATAAGATAAGGACAAAGGAATTCTACACCGAAATAGGTGTTGTCACTCCAAATTATCAAATCCTAAACAGTCCCGATGAGCTTGAATTGGAATTTCCCGTTGTTTTAAAGCAGGGGGAAGGACAAGGCGGAAAAGATATAATGATAGCCAAGTCCATAGAGGACGTTCAGGAATATTTCGAGGAGTTTGACCAGGCATTATGTGAAGAGTTCATTGAAGGGTCTGAGATTTCAATAGAAGTGTTAGGTTTCAACGGGGAATATGTTGCCTTGCCGCCGATTTACAAGGGCGAAACCACCCTTGAAGGAACACATCCTTTAAATAAAGTCAAAACTGGTCCCTGCATGGTTGAAGGCCTTGATAACAATCTGGTTCAGCATACTGCATACAAGGTGGCTAAAAACTTGGCTTCCGACGGTATCTTTGAAATGGATTTCATGTATTCCGCAAAAAAGGATCAGCTATATGCCATTGAAGTCAATACAAGGCCAAACGGTACAAGATACCTTACAACTGCCACTTGCGGCATCAATTCATTATGCGAATTGGTCAATATGGCAATCGGGGAATTCAGCTTAGCCAGTATTTCCGACAGGTTGGAATATTACTATTCAACCGAAATTCCAATCGGAGATTATAATGGTCCGGAAGTAAAGGCGCCTGTGAAATCTTTTGAGGTCAATGACTTTGTTGTGCATGGCCCTGCAGGATATCAAAGGGTAACAGCAAGGGCAGATTCAAAAGAGGAACTTGAAAAATTAGTTGCGAAATTGATGTAAATCTGTGTTATAACTTATAATTACAATTATATAGTATTACTAATAGATATTTTATTAGTTTAAAATATTTATTGTGTGGTAAAATGAATAATACAGATATGTTAATTCTTTTTTTAATAACATTATGTGCTACGATAGTCTTCACATGGTATGTTAAAAGAATATTATTGAAAGCAAGGATTGCTGACAATCCAATAGTTAGTGAACATAGACATAAGAGCGGCACTCCAACAATGGGGGGCATTGCATTCTTATTTACAATTTCTCTAATTATAGCATTGTACTATCAGAATACTCCAATTTTAATAGTTTCATTCATAATGCTTGCCGGAGGAATTGTTGGTATGGTCGATGATTTAATCGGCCTTAAGGTTAAGGAAGTTCAAAAGATTGTAGTCAACACATCCGATGAGGTCATTACCCTTGGAAGATTGGATGTCGAGCCAAATGAGGAAGTTCGCGTTGCCACTCCAAAGGCAAAAGCTGAAGTGGATGATTTGCTTAAAGAAGGAAAGGTTAAGGTAATAGGTGAAGTTCCAATCAAGACAGAACCTGAAGAGCTTGAAAAGATTATTTGTCAAATAGTTTTAGGTTTGTTTTTGGCTTTGACAGGCGTAATCACTACTGTCGGCGGTTTCGAATTAGGAATTTTTGCCATTCCTGTTGTCGTCATAGCAATTCTTGGTTGTATCAATTCCGTCAATCTCATCGATGGAATGGACGGTCTTGCGGCAGGTATTGTTGCAATTGCATCAGCTGCATGCTGTTTATATGGATATTTATTCGGACCAGTAACAATTATCCCGCCATTTTTAATTTTAGTAGCATTATGCTTAGGATTTTTAGTGTTCAACAAGCATCCTGCTAAAATATTCATGGGAGATACTGGATCATTCGTATTAGGTACAGGTTATGCGGCTGCGGTTTTGGTATGTGATTTGCCATACTTCGGAGTTCTTGCATTGGGCGTACCTATTGTTTCAGTCATTGTCAGTTTGCTGCACAGAGCCCATATCATCAAATTGCCGGTAGAGCCTTTACACCACACATTAAATCATTATGGCATGTCTGAAACTAAAATTGTATACAGTTACTGGGCGATTACAGCAATATTATGTATTATAGGTATTCTTTTAAAGATGTATATATTTTAAGGTGAAATTATGGAAATTCAAGATTTGGCTAACTCTCTTAATGGAAAACTCTATGGAAATGATGATTTCTTTTCGATTGATGGATTTTCCGGTAAGCTCACATTTTTAACCAATGCACACACAGGAGATATTGTCATTAGGGAATGGATTGATTCCAAAGGTGTTGAAATTGCATTTACTAAAAATATAGCGTGTCTTATCACTCCCGATGCTAGAGAAGGAGCTATTGAAACTGCAGAGCGCTTAAACTTTCCATTAATTGTTATAGATAACATTGAAGTTGCAAAGGAATATGTATCCAAATACTGCATAAAGGATGATACAAACGAAACTCAAAAATTTATTCATAAAAGAGCAGATTTGCTTCCAAACATTGATTTGCCTTTTGGAGGCCTCGCAAAAAAGGTCAAATCCATTAGAAAGATTATAGATAATCCATTAGCCGATGACGATGATGAAACCTCAATTGATTTCGATGATCTGGTTAAGCAGGTAGAAGGCAGAGCGGTCGGAAATGATGATTTCTTTTCTATTGACGGTTTTACAGGAAGATTCACATTTTTGAATGATGCTCATACAGGGGATGTTGTCATCAGACATTGGATTAATGGAGCAGGTGTGGAAATGGCATTTAACAAGAATATTGCATGCCTCATTACCCAGACTCCAAAGGATGGAGCCCTTGAAACAGCAGAAAGGCTAAATTTCCCATTAATAATAACTGATAAGATTGAACTTGCGAATGCGGTGGCGCTTTCACATGCTATAGACAACTATTCTCCGAAATCAACAAATGTTGTGATTACCGGAACCAACGGCAAATCCACCACTTCACACTTGATTTATCACATTTTGAATCATGCAGGCTATCATGTGCTTACAAATACTGATAGCGAGTCTGAATTCAACACATTGATTGATCCGATGGTGGCAAAATTAATTTCTGACGAAGCAAGGGAAAATGGCAAGCTTGATTATTTGGTCATAGAAGTCTCCGAAGTGCAAGGATGGCTTGGAAAGCTGATGAAAAACCATGCGGCATTGATGAGCGAAGCCATTAAGCCAAAAGTAGGGGTTATCACCAATATTGCGATGGACCATATCGGTCTTGTAAATTCCATTGAGGAAGTCTTCGATGAGATAAAAGCCGTTCCGGAAGCTATCGGCGACGGCACTTGCATTTTGAATCATGATGATGAATTGGTAATGAAGTTGGATGCGAAAAATCCGTTTTACACATCATTGTCTAAACTGAATGAGGATAATTCCGTCTATATCGACGGCGAATTTATCACATATCAAAAAAGGACAATCCTAAGCCTTGATGAACTTCCATTCTCAGGCAGTCATTTTGTTCAAAATATCTTGTCCGCAGTTGGAGCGTGCATTGCATTGGGCTTAAGCCTTGACGAGATTGCAAGGGGAGTGAAATCCTATAAGGCATTGAACAGACGCTTTGCAAAATTGAATGATGAACCGATAATTTATGATGATTTTGCTCATAATCCGGACGGTATCAAAGCAACAATTGCCGAAACTCTCAAATTGCTTCCGCAAAATCAGAAATTGCATGTTGCATGTGCTATTAGAGGTTCAAGGGGTATTGAAATCAATGAATTAAATGCCCAGGCACTTGCCGATTCGATGGATGATTCAATTGAATTGAGTTTGTCATCAAGCAATGATGTTGTAAATGATTTGAATTTTGTAGAGGATGAGGAAAGGGAAGTCTTTTTCGATGTTTTGAATGCAAACAACATTGAATATACTCACTATAATAATTTAAAGGATTGTTTAAGAGAAGTTTATCAAAAGGCAGATAAGAAAGATATAATCCTATTAATTGGTGCTCAAGGAATGGACCCTGCAGAGTCCCTTTTAAAGGACATTATATAACTTTAAATATCATATCAATTTAATATAATAAATGTATAATTTATTCTTTTCTAAGAATAATTGAGACTAAGAGGATATAAAATATGTTTATAAAGATTAGAAGAGACACATTAATAATTTTATTATTAGCGTTTATTTTGATTCTTTGTGGTCGTTTAATCACTTATGTAGCATTTGCTTCC
>JAEIGA010014713.1_pt1 | contig 11907 bp, 9 predicted proteins | sample 9270691 | NCBI WGS metagenome assembly JAEIGA01 (sample SAMN17057246, study PRJNA624740) | gut metagenome | biome: biome; isolation source: fecal sample | host: Bos grunniens | place: China: Xizang | collected 2019
CATCTTGTTGGACAAAAAGGTATTGCGACGTACAAACAGCAAGAATCAGCCTCTCTTCCTTCAAGAAGCTTCGCTTCTTTCAAGGCTATATCCACAGATAATCTTGTTTTCTCCTCGGAAACGTTATACGCCTTTGAAAACAAGTCAAGGACGTAATCAAAATCGTTACCTCTTGAAAGGTAATATCCCGCACGTTTTACAGGTCTGAGTCCCGTAAGGCTTCCCCAGGGTGGCAAGAATCCAAAAAGCTTCTTACCTGCCGAGAGATATGCGTTTCCAACAACAGCTTCTGCGGCGCTATCCTTACTGCCTCCATTGACTATTTCGCATCCTGCTGAGAACACACCTTCGGCTTCTCTGCCGTCTGCACAGAGCTTTACCGATGCAAAAATAACATCATTTTCCTCCCAAAGCGAGAAATATGCAATATTAGTGCTATCGCTCTCCGCAGGAAACTTTTCACCAGGATAATAAAGCAGGCAAAGAGTCTGAAAATAATAATTATTCAAATATTCTGTTTTGTTATCTATAAAAAGCTGCATACTTCTTCACCTGAGTTCATCTAAAGATACTTAAATTTCAATTAAAATATTAACAGGGCCATCGTGTCTCGTTTCGATTTCCATATGCGCCCCAAACACACCGCTTTTCGTCACAGTAAACTTTGAAAGCTCACTTACAAACAAATCAAAAAGATGTTTTGCTCTGTCAGGTGGTGCGGCATGGGTAAAATCAGGACGTCTGCTTTTCACGTTGGCGCAAAGGGTAAAATTGGAAACCGCAAGGATTTCGCCCTTTATATCCACAACGGAATAATACATTTTTCCCGCATCGTTTGGAAAAATACGAAGGTTTGCTACTTTTTCAGCGCCCTTTTTCACCGTTTCTTCCGTATCGTTTTCTTCCATTCCCACATACGTCAAAAGTCCTTTTGATATATCACAAATATGTTCTCCGTCAGCATCAAGAGATGCACGAAAAACTCGACTTACAACCACTACCACATCAACTACCTCTTTTTACGGAAATAACTCCCTTTATTTTCTTTATTCCGTTCATTATCATATTCAAAGATTCAAGGTTTTCACACTTGACCGTTACCTCTGCAGTAAGAACGTCTGAGCCTTCTACCATGGAAAACGAAGTCATATCCACGTTCAAAGCCGCTATTCCCGACGTTACGTTTCTGAATGCGTCAGGACCTCTATCCATAAATATTTTAAGTCCCACTTCAAAACGTTTCTTTTCTCTCAACTGCTTTTCTGCCCAGGTTGCAACAAGCCAACGATCCTTTTGAGCTGGGTTCTCCAGCCCTATTGCAACGTTGGGACAATCATATTTATGTATGGAAACTCCATGCCCTCTCGTTACAAATCCAATTATATTATCGCCTGGCAACGGGCTACAGCAACGTGCAAATTTCACCTCAAGGTTTCCTACAGAGTCAACGATAACACCTGAATTTCCAGTTGTTTTATCAGGTTTTACAGTCTCAGGAATTCGTATCTCTTCTTTCTCTTCGCTCTTTCCTGTTACCCTTTCAACCTCGTCTTTGAGCTTTGAAGAAATCTTTGACACGGAAAAACCGCCATACCCTATATTATTATAAAGGTCATCTGACCCTTGGACACCGATTCTTTCACAAATGTTTCTGACTATTTCTTCTTTTTGCGACTCGCTTAAATGCTTTGAATATTTTCTCAGCTCTTTATCAATCTCAGCTTTGCCGACAACTATATTCTCGCTTCTTCTTTCCTTCTTGAAGAACTGACGTATTTTACTTTTCGCTTCCCCTGTTTTTACTATTTTCAGCCAATCTCGTCCAGGCCCTTTTGACGTGGAAGAAGTGATTATTTCAACGATACAACCTGTTTCAAGAACTGTATCAATAGGCGCTATTTTTCCATTTATCTTTGCTCCAACCATTCTGTTTCCAACAGCGGAATGGATATGATACGCAAAGTCAATAAGTGTAGAGCCTGATGGAAGGTCTACAACGTCTCCCTTAGGTGTGAACACAAATATTTCGTCTTCAAAGAAGTCTACCTTCAACGGTCTGAAAAACTCATCTGGGTCATCCACACCACTTACGGTATCAACAAGTGTTCTTATCCATTGCAGCTTTTCGTCAAAGCTCTGCTCAGAAGTTTCACCACTTTTATATTTCCAATGTGCCGCCAGACCGTATTCAGCCGTCTGGTGCATATCCCAAGTTCTGAACTGAACCTCAAAAGGAACACCGCTTTGTCCTATAACCGTCGTATGTATAGAACGGTACAAGTTGGGCTTAGGGGTGGAGATATAATCCTTGAAACGTCCAGGCATAAAGTTAAACTCTTCGTGGACTATTCCAAGGGCGGTATAACAGTCAAGCTCCGTATCCACAAGCACACGAATTGCATAAAAGTCATAGATTTCGTCAAAATCCTTATGCTGATTATAAATCTTTCTATAAACGGAATATATCGTTTTAACTCTTCCGACAATAGAAAACTTCAGATTATATTTAGATAGCTTTTCTGCTACCTTTAATTTTGCTATTTCAAGGAAATCTTTATTCTCGCCAAATTTCTTTTCCACAGCTTGTTGGATTTCCTTATACCCTATAGGGTCAAGGTAACGCAACGCCAAGTCCTCTAACTCCTGCTTTATCTTATGGATACCAAGCCTATGAGCAATAGGGGCATAAACGTGCATGGTTTCAAGGGCGATCGCTCTTTGACGTTCTTCTCTTTTATGGCTCAGGGTACGCATATTATGAACTCGGTCGGCAAGTTTAACGAAAATAACCCTGACATCCTTCGACATGGCAAAAAACATTTTTCTCAGGTTTTCAAGATTTTCTTCCTGTTTGTTTTCGAAGTTGATATTGACAAGCTTTGTTATTCCGTCAACAATCATAGCAACATCGTGCCCAAACTCTTTTTCCAGCTCGCTAAAGCTGGTTTTATCCGAACAATCCTCTATAACGTCGTGAAGCAATGCCGCACATATGGAATCGGTATCCATATTAAGCTCAGCACAAATAAGTGCAACGGAAAGAGGGTGAACAATATATGGTTCACCCGAATCTCTTTTCTGACCCTCATGCATCCTTGATGCATACTCATAAGCTTTATTTATTTTTTCACCGTTTACCGTTGTACCTAATATGGCATCTTGCAATGCCTTAAGCCTTTTTTCCATAAAAACGCCTCTTAAATTCCCTTCACCTTGGCAAGAACAGTGGATTTTTCCAAATCAATCTTCTTTCCACCCGCAGGAATCATTTTTATATCTGCTACAAATCCATCACCAACGAATTTGCAACTTGCCAAATTATATTCTTCAAACACTTCAAGTATAACCTTCAATGCAGGAAGTGGTATGAGAGATCCGTCTGCTCTGTGGATATGCTGTCTTAAATAAGTCAAAGACACTCTCGTTTCTTTGCCAGACGAAAACTCACTTCTTGCATATTTGAAAACCAATCTGAAATCGTCAACAGTTGGAACATACTCGATTGGATACGGATACGATTCCTCTTTGCTGAAACAATCAGATACATATTTTTCCGTTTCCTCAACGTGTGTATTTTCCTTTTCCGCAGGTCTTACGTGCTTCACAAAAAGCTGAACTGATGGATATTTGAAATGCTCATTTATCTCTGCAGAAAATACTATATCACACATATCTCCCGACGTAAATCTGAAATTATCATAAGCCATACCAAAGAAAACACTATAGAAAAAGTTTTGAGACCCCTTCTCTTTCACCTTGAACTTAATGTGTTTACCTTCGCTAATTGGCGCTATATCAACTATTTCAAGATTTTTTGCAGTAAATATAGGCTGCGGATTTTGCAATCCGTATGGCTCTAAAACCCTCAGCTCTTTCACAGTATCCAATGAAAGCTCTGGTAAGGAAACCTCGCAATCGATATTTACCACAGGAACTGTAATTTCATCGTTCATATTCTTTTCTGCATACTCGTTTATTGAACGTCTGAAATCCTCTATCTTATCTCTGCTTATTGTAAGACCTGCCGCAAGCTCGTGACCACCAAATTTCACAAGATGGTCTTCTGAGTCTTTCAGCGCATCCATTATGCTGAACCCTTTAATACTTCTTCCAGAGCCTTTTCCAAGGTCACCGTCGAAAGAGATAAGTATGGATGGAAGCGAATACTTCTCTGTTATCTTTGAAGCAACTACCCCGATAACTCCCTGATGCCATCCGTCAGAACAAAGGACAAGCACTCTGTCTCCTTGACACTCTTCCTCAATCTGTTTCAACGCTTCTGCAAACATTTCCATCTCAAGCGCCTGACGACGTTTATTGATTTCGCAAAGCTCAGCGGCTATCTTTTCAGCCTCGGCTCTCTCCTCGGAAAGAAGAAGTTCAGCAGCTCTATGAGCAGAGGTTATTCTTCCAGCCGCATTTATTCTTGGAGCGATAATGTATCCAACAACTGTGGAATTCAGCTTCTTTGCAGGATAGCCGTCTTTATAAACCCCTGATGCTTCCATAAGTGCTTTGAGTCCCACATTCTTCGTGTTTTTCAAAAGCTCAAGTCCATATGCTGAAATATATCTGTTTTCATCAATTATAGGCATAACGTCAGCGATGGTACCGATGGCAACAATATCGCCAAACTTTTTAAGCACACCATCAACACCATTCTCACCTGACAACGCACATATAAGCTTGAACACAACACCAACACCTGCAAGGTTCTTGAATGGATAGCTACAATCAGGTCTATGAGGGTTGACTACTGCAACCGCATCGGGAATCTCATCACCATATCTATGGTGGTCAGTAATAACCATATCTATTCCAAGTCTTTTTGCAAGTTTTGCCTCTTCTATTGCGGTTATTCCCGTATCAACGGTAATAATAAGGGAAAACTCACCTGCAAGACGTTCAAGCGCACCCGAGCTGAGTCCATATCCGTCCTGAATACGCTCAGGAATGAAATATGTACATTCAACTCCCTTTTCTGACAAAAACTTATATAAAATTATTGTTGAAGTTATTCCGTCAACATCATAATCCCCATAGATGCAAACCTTCTCTTTATTCTCTATGGCACGGCTTATTCTCTCCACCGCTTTATCCATATCTTTAAGCAAAAATGGGTCATATAAAACACTACTGTCACAGCTTAAATATTTTTCCCCATCTTCTTTTCCACACACACCTCTGGAAGCCAATATTTTTGCCACCAATGCGGGAACTTTAAGCTCATTCATAAGTGAACGAACTTTGGTTTCATCTGCTTTATTTACAATCCACTTTTTCGTGTACAATTCTCTACCCTCCGCAAGGCTCAAGCCTTGCTTTTCTTTTTTTAATTGGTTGGCTCTATGCCGTCTTTACAAATGTCACAGAAACAAGACACTGAGTCTCATAAACCGTTCCGTAGGGATTTTGTATAATAACACTTCCTTTGACCTTCTGTTCTCGTTCCGAAGGAACAACACCCGAAAGATTCAAGGAAACGGTTATATCTGTACTCTTGATTACCTCTATCTCCTCATACAACCCCGTCAACTTCACTTCCACGTCTGAAACCTTGACCGTATATCCCAAAGGACAACCGTTTATTACAACATTTTCCCCAGACACCGTCTCCATTCTTGTGGATATATCAACGAGAACTGATATTTCAGTTTCTCCATTGACAGAAGTTATCTGTTCAGGATATTCAAGCACTCCGTTTGCTGTAAAGCTGTTTTTACCGCTTCCAAGCTGATTTTTGATTTTATCGTATGGCATATTGAGATAAATTTTATCAATCTCGTCCACCTTATTGGGCTCACCTGATATTACAACCATTGTTACTGAAGGATGAAATGATGCTTTATACTCTATTTCAGCTCCGTTTTCTATTTTTATTTCAACGGGTACACTTTTTTCCTTTGTCAGCACAACCTCCACCTGACAGTATCGAGGAGAAAGTGTCAACTGAGAAACATCAATCTCCACGTCAGATTCAAGGACTATCTGGCAATTACTCTTGAAGGATTCCGTTACGTTCTTTGGCTCAGGGTCAACGTATACAACTGCACGTTTTATATTGCTGACAATACTCTCAGACCCTGTTACTGTAACAGTTTTTGTATCGCAAATCAAAGAATAATTCACGCCGTTTTCAAGCTGTGCCATTCCCAGAAGCGGAACGACCTCAAAGGTATCGGTTACACGTTTTTCAGCCACCACCGTGAGATGCGTCATAGACTGGCTTACAAGAGTTATTCCGTTAAGTGGCTCTATTTCCACCTGCAAAGGCTCACTTTTTCCCTCTTTAGTAATGCCCGAAACATCAACTATAGCCTCAAAGCTTGAAGATTTCAACGTGGAAAGATGACTTCTTTTTCCACTTACAGTAATATCGAGTCTGACGTTATCGTCGAAATCAATCTGCATCCCCGTTTGCTCTGCACCAACAATCTTTATGTTGATGTCTGTAAAGTCCTTTTCGTAATCCGTTATCTCGTAATCAACAGCCACTATCCACATTACAACAGCGGCAAGAAGTGACAGCAGAAAAGTGATTATTATATTTTTCTTGGGCTTCTTTTTGCCAGACGAATTCTCTTTTTCCACTGCGGTCTCTTTTGTTTCGTCAGCATTGGATTCAAACATATTGTTATTGTTTTTTTCTTCCACGTTTATTCTCCTTTGCTTACTTTTTTAGACGCTTCCACAGGAACAAGAATTCCTCTTAAATACTCAATAAATTTCTTTTCTGTAAACCCTCTTTTCAAATTGCCGTCAACAGCGATTGAAATTATGCCCGTTTCCTCAGAAACGATAATAACAACGGCATCGCTCTTTTCGGACATTCCAACACCTGCACGATGACGGGTTCCAAGATTTCTCAACGCTTCGTTTTCCTCAGAAAGAGGCAAAACACAACCTGCCATATGCACTCTGAAATCACGGATTATAACAGCACCATCGTGAAGCGGGGCTTTGTTGTAGAAAATGTTTCCCAAAAGCCTTGGAGAAACCTTTGCATCTATAACAGTTCCGTCCTTTATCATATTTTCAAGATTGGTATCCCTCTCAATAACCATCAATGCGCCTGTTTTGGATGCGGAAAGCTCACAAGCTGTTCTTGCTATATCAACAACAAAATCACCAACGGCAGATTCGTTCACTCCCTTTAATCTGTTACCGAATTTACCTGCTCCCTTTCCCATTTTTTCAAGGGCACTTCGCAGCTCAGGCTGAAAGACAACTATTATCGCAATAAACCCAACCTGACTGACGTTTGACAACAGGAAATTCAGCAAACTCATTTCAAATATGTTGCCGATGAGCATAAGTACAAGTATCAACGCTATTCCCACAACTATCTTCGTGGCTCGTCTTTCGTGAAGGAATCTGATAACACAGAAAAATATAATCGCAACAACAAATATATCAATTATATCCTTAATTTCTATGAAACTAAGGCGTTGTATCAAGTCTTTAAAAAAATCCCAAAATGCGCTCATATACCTCTCCTGAATACACTTTTAGATATTAAATAATTCTACCATAACAACATCAAATTGTCAATAGAATTACGTTTATTTTTTAAAAACTTTTTAACCTTTTTGATATAAAAAAACGCCTGATATTCCCATAAAAAAACAAGCATCCATTTTCGTTTTTTTGCAAAAAAATCTGCCCTTGCACAAAAGAGCAAAAGCAGAATTTTTTCATTTTGAATTAATTTCGAAAAGCCGTTATTTAATAAGCTTTTCCATGGCTTCTTCAACCTTTTCGTCGCTGATATTTTCGTTGCTTACATTTTCAGGAGCATATCTTGATACGGTATAAAGCTCAAATATTTCGGGATATGGACAGCTACCAACAGCCTCTTTTGTTTCAAGGGCTGTTGATGAGGTTTTATATCTCATTCCCTTTTTCACCTTTTTAACTATATACTTAGTATATATATACCGTATTTTCCAAGGGTTTTTAGGGTCTTCGTTCCACTTCATTTTGACTTTTCCGAAGTCAAGGTTTTTACCTTTTTTTCTTCCCCAGGAAGGGAAAACGAAGTTAAGACTGTCTGTACCTCTCATTTTCCAATTCTTTTCAGAGATACCAAGTCTTTTTTTGATTTTGCTGACGGTCTTTTTAACAGCTTTTTTGATTTTGTCCGTAACCTTTTTAAACGCAGGTTTGACTATCAGCTCTATTGAATTACTCAATGATTTATAGTAGAACCAAACGCCCAAAAGGCATCCACCACCACCGAGAATCAATAAAAAATCAGCGGCATTTTTATCTTTGACATAGTTCTTCAAAATCAGAAGCACAACACTGATTACGAAGGTTATCAAGGCGCGGTATAAATATTTCTTTGATTTTTTATCTCTTACTATCAACATATCACACCTCGCTTAATAAGTATCGTCTATATTAATAAAGGTCTCGTCAAGAGTGAAAGTGTTGACACTGTTACCCATAACAGAGAGACGTTCAAGGTTAACCATTGACGTTTCATCAACCTCGTTTGCAAAAAGAACTATTTCAGTTTCAGAAAGCGAGTCTGCTATATACATTTCAATGAGTCTTTGCATGGACATACCTGGGTTTGCTCTTAACGTTGCCATACTTTTGAGCATTTCCACGTAATGCAAAACTCCACTCTCCGCGGGAAAACGCAAATACATCTCCCCTGATGAAAGCTTACAGTTTGCAGCAAATCCCACTCGATACCCAGCTTCAGATGCTTCGCATATCAAAGCGGTTGCCACACGAAGTGCATTTTCCATTATCTTGTTATAATCTTCGCCACTTATCTGAGCATCGTCTGAGTATTTATAATCAATGAGGACAAGCACGTTTCTATTGGAAACGTAGTCAAACTTATTCACCTTTATACCGTAATCCATTCCCACAACAGACCTGGCTGTTGCCTTATGGTTTATCATCTTCAAAGAGTCGCCCATAACGTAATCCCTTATTCCTGAAAAGGAAAACGGATCATATATCAATCGTCTGTTGGTAGGGTTTTCTCCTTGAACACTGTTGGGATGCATATGACAGTCAGTCATAGGTACTGGCTTTGGATAAACGTATATAGATGCCTCGGATTTGATAGTATGTGGATTTTTTCTGTAGTTTATTTCTACGGATTCAAGCTCGTATAGTCCTCTTTTTTCACAACAAATAACGTTTCGTCTTTGAATTCTTCCAAAAGGTGGGATTATTCTGAAGGTGCTGACACAATAATGCATATCAAGGGAGTTATCGTACACTACACTCTCAGGACGTATTCCGCTATACAAATTTGATTCCACGTGGATTCCAAAAAGGAAAAACAGGGATGGGTTATATATCGTTTCGATTAAAACAGTTTCCATACCTTCGTGAACGCCTTCGTCAGCAAACCGTCTTGAGTATTCAATCCTCTTTATACATTTTGTTTTCAGGTTTCTATACAGAATAATAAGTAATACAAGCAGAACTACCGCCAGAACAGCAAGTAAAGTCTGAATTGAGGGATCCATAATATATACCTTTTTCGGTCAATTTTTCGTTTCTCACACCTAAAGCTTTTTAGTTCCCTTTGAACCAGCCAAGCTCACCTTCCGTGGGAACAGCAACAGTCTCTAAAATACCTTCTATAATTTCTTTAGCCGCATTTTTCTTTACCTTCGCCGAGCTGGAAAGAACCATTCTGTGGGGAAGAACGTATGTTGCAGCAGCCTTTACGTCATCGGGGATAACATATGCTCTATCAGCAGATGCTGCAAATCCCTTGGAAACTCTCATAAGAGCAAGTGCTCCACGAGGGCTTACTCCCAATGTAACGTTGCTGTGGTTTCTGGTAGCCTCCACCAAAGTAACGATATAGTCCATAATATCCTCGTGAACGAAAACGGAATCAAGAATTTTTCTTGCCTCCAAAACGTCATTTGTGGTGAAAACAGGTTTAATATCGTTAAGTGGGTTTGCACCGTTGAAACGTTTCAATATAGCTGCAGATTCGCTATGTGTGGGATATTCCATATTAGCTTTCACAAGGAAACGGTCAAGCTGTGCCTCAGGAAGTGGGAAAACGCCCATACTTTCGATGGGGTTCTGGGTGGCAACAACCATAAAGGGTGCTTCTATCTCTCTGGTATTACCGTCAACAGTTGCCTGAAGCTCCTCCATACATTCAAGAAGACCTGCCTGAGTTTTTGGGGTTGCTCTGTTGATTTCGTCAACAAGCAAAACGTTTGAGAAAACAGGGCCTGGAACAAATTCAAACTCGGATTTCTTCATATTGAAATAGTTTATACCCGTTATGTCCGAAGGTAAAAGGTCGGGTGTAAACTGTATTCTCTTATAAACTCCCTCAAAGCTTGCGGCAAAGGATTTTGCCAAGGTTGTTTTTGCAGTACCTGGCACGTCTTCCAAAAGCATATGTCCACCGCAAAGCAAAGTCGTTGTCATCATATCGCAAAGCGAATCCTTACCAACAACAACGAGAGCAACGTTTTCTCTTATTTTCTTATAAAATTCCCCAAGCATATCTTTTTATCTCCTTATTTCTTATTCAAATATTCGTCAACGATATATCTTGGTCTGCCTTTCGTTTCAAGATATATCTTTCCTATATACGTTCCCGTTATTCCAATTGACAAAAGAATTAATCCGCCAATCGCCCAAATGGAAAAGATGATACTTGGCCAGCCTGGAACTGTAACGCCTCTGAAAAACTGCACAAGAGAATAAAGAAGCATTATTATACTCACAAGGAATACTCCTATTCCAAGATAGGTTATCATACTAAGTGGCTTTACACTCAAAGAAGTGATACCTTCTACGGAAAACGAAATCATTTTCTTCAAAGGATACTTACTTTCCCCTGCGAGACGTTCTTTTCTTTCATAATAAACCACGTCGGTTTTGAAGCCGATCATGGGAACGATCCCTCTCATGAAAAGGTTAACTTCTTTATATCCTGCAAGCTCTTCGAGAACTCTTTTGCTTGTAAGTCTGTAATCTGCGTGGTTATATACGGTATTCGCACCAAGGAAATTCATAAATTTATAAAAGCCCTCAGCGGTTACACGTTTGAAAAACGTATCAGTTTCCCTCTTGGAACGAACCCCATATACAATATCGCAGCCGTCTAAATATTTATCTACCATTTCATCAACGGCATTTATATCGTCCTGCAAGTCCGCATCCATGGAAATAACCATATCAGCATCATTCTTAACAGTCATAAGTCCTGCCAGAAGAGCATTCTGATGACCTCTGTTTCGGCTAAGATTTATTCCTGAAAATATTTCTTTTCCTTCGTGAAGCTTCTGGATTATTTTCCACGTATCATCCTTCGAGCCATCATTCACAAAAACAATTCTGCTTTTTTCAGAAATCTTTTTCATTTCTATAAGTTTTTTTGTTTTCTCATATAATGCCTTCGCTGTATCTACGAGAACTTCTTCCTCATTGTAACAAGGAACAACAAAATATAAAATATTTCCTCTCATTTAAACCTCCGTTTTTGCGTTTCAATACACCCCTTTAAGTTTATCACAAAACTTATCCGTTGTCAACGAATTTGAAAAATATTTTCTTTATGATTAATTCATTTTGGAACCCCATAAATAATTGTTGACATCCTCTCAAAAGTATATATAATATAGGTATGTAAATTCAATTTAAATTTTTTTATTTTTTTTGAATGGATTTTGAGTTTTCAATCGTATTGCATATGAAAGTGCTTGAACCCCAAATAAAAAAACAACGGAGGAAACTCATATGAAAAAAAGAATTTCTGTAGGACTTATCGTAGCTTGTTTGCTTCTCGCTGCAAGTACAACTGCTTTCGCTGCAAAAGGTGGTAAAGGCAACAAAGCTCCCATCGATGCACCCAAAGCTCAGATCTGCGTAGACGAAAACCAAGACGGTGTTTGTGACAAC
>JAEIGA010014714.1_pt1 | contig 11907 bp, 10 predicted proteins | sample 9270691 | NCBI WGS metagenome assembly JAEIGA01 (sample SAMN17057246, study PRJNA624740) | gut metagenome | biome: biome; isolation source: fecal sample | host: Bos grunniens | place: China: Xizang | collected 2019
CACTCTGCTGGTACTGGAGTTGTAGTGATGTAAACTCGTCTTTAGTCATAAAAATAGCAGTTTTAGTTTTGTTGCAATTTTGCAGGGCAAAGGTACAACACTACTACAACTGCTACAATATGTATTTTATCGGATGCTTACCTTAAAGACGCAGTCTTAATTTTACGATTAAGCGAGTGAAATGTCAAATTTGCGATTAAGTGAGCGAAAAGCAAACGGTGAACGAACCTCTATCCGCTCACCGTTAATCCGTTAATCGTTATTCGCAAGCTCATCAAGCTTCGCAAGTCAACGTTAAACTTTCAACGTTCACCGCATTGTTCTTTCTTTTAGGGCATTTATTACAAATACCATCCTGACAGTTGAAGATAGCATCTATCTTCACCACTTCCGTCCCCATCCCACCAATTTGCAAGTGAAAGACGAGTAATAGTCCCCGCAGGTATTCTATCAACACAATCTTGAAAACCAACAAACTTAATACGACAAGTACCATACATATAGTAATGTTTGTCAAAAGCAACTCTATGTATTAAATCTCTATCTGTAATCCAGAATTGTGTACTAAACGCAGGAATCCTATCGCGATTAATATAGTTTTTGGTTCCTTCAAAGTGAAGATATCCTTCAAATGCATTGCTTATGTCTCCAGATACAAGCCTATTTCCTAGATTATGGGTGTTTATATACTGTATTATGCCATTTATACCAACATTGTTGATAAAAGATAAAAATGTAGTGTCTTTATCTTCAACATGTGGGCGAGGCCTAACATGCCATGATGTTTGGATACGAACATTCCATCTATCTCCGATTTGATATGGTGCATCCATTGGTAAGTTTGCACCCCTGTCACTATGTAATCTTACCAATTCACCCGTATTTTCTTCAATGGCTCCTACGCAAACACCATTGGCCATTTGTGTTCGTGAAACAATTAAAACAACTGACATTACACTAATAATTATAGATTTATTACTTTTATATCTAATTTGTCAGATAAAGCTTTGGCAACTAATGAACGATGACATGCTTCAGCCTTTTCTTCAACACAGAAAAAAACAGGATTATGGGCATCAAGTTCATTCAAATAATTTATTAAAACATCAATATCAAAATTTTCAAGTATTTGTTTATTATACTCATTTACAAAAACATGTCCCAAACTATTACGAAGTTTTTTTGTTTCATTATTAAGTTTATCGGCCTCCTTCTGCTTTTGTCGTATTTCGTTGGTCGGGGCCAAGTCTTTAATGTATACGTATTTTATTCCCAGTTCTGCCAACTTGCTTTGAAGATAATTGCTGTTAACGTACTTGTACAGTGAACCACGTACACCCCTTCTTTGGCGTATGTCACAAAATACATCAATTTTATTTTCTAACAATGCCCGGAAATAAGATTCCTCTGTAGAATTATAAACTCCTATCGTAAATATATTAATCATATTCTTCAACAAATTCTGGTTCTGCTTTATAAGCTTTCCTGGATTTAAAATATGGAATTTTATCATTATTAAAGAATAAGGAGTGCGGATCCCATGCTCTATTAGTCAACTCTATAATTATATCTTCTTCTGATTTAATTTTATATGGTGCAATAATATGATACATTTCGATACTATGCTCCGCAAGTAATTCACGACCAATAAGCTTACTTCTATGGCACAGTATTGGATCAGATTCGCTACACATGACAGCAACCCTGTAACCTCTACTATTTGCGTCTATCAAACGCTGCAATCCCTTTTTAAAGACAGGTAATTCTGCCATTTTCTGATAGTCAAAAAAACCATTCTCGTCATAGCAATCATCATCCAAAGGACGCCCTCCAATACAATCACCCATATAACAGTATCTTATATTGGTATCTTTAAACAATTGCTCAATTACTCCACTATTAAAATGGGGAGCCCATTTTGAAAAAGGACTGCTTCTAACATCAATAAGGAACTGAATTGAAAATGATTGAAGTTCATTTATCAGTTCTTCTGCTGTTTTATGACCATGTCCTATGGAAAATAATGTTGAAAGCATATTGAAATTTGACACAGTTGTTGTTTTGTAGCAAAGATACAAATAAATTCGGAAAATCTTACACTATTTTGGGGTATATATCCAATCATGGGTATTTTTATGCTATTTTACCCGAAACGACAGAATCAATATTATAATATGCCATTAGTCAATATTCCAGTATGCATCTGGATCTCCGTCAAAGACATCGTCAATATCCTGATCACTCCATCCTTCAACATCTTGAGCATAACTTCCGTTATAGCGCTCATAGATTTCCTCTCTCTCATAGCTGTCGTAATAATCTTCGTCGTAATACATAATTTATGCAGTTTTGTATTTTATGTTTTCTGCTGTTTGAGAAGAGTTACTCCTCAAACTGTTGTTTGTGTATTCTTTGCAACAAGTATCCTGACACTTTTGGTGTCTTCGCCCTTGCAGACTTTAGCTCCTCAACAAACTCCTCGTCGCTGATTTCCGAATTGAAGGCATCAACCAATCCAGAATATTCTTCAGATAGCTTGTCCAATTCTATTTGATGCTTTTTCATCATTGAGCGCAACGCAAGTATTCCCTTGTCATATTTGGGTCTTGCCTTTATTGCCAACTGCATGATGCGCAAACCAGATTCGCCCAGATGCTCCTCGTTTAGCTTTGCAGCCATGTACAAGGACTTCACGTCTGGCATAACCAAGTCAACTTTGTCAAGTATCTTCGCGTTTACATCATCTGCTTCCTTGTAGCATCCAAGCAACGACAAAGCGCGCGACTTCACGAACAATGCCTCTTGGCACTTATGTTCCTTCAGTACCTTTTCCACACTTTCCAAAGCCACTGCATAGTTCTTTGCATAAAGACTGAGCAGTGCTGTCAAGAAACTGTATGCCCAATGACCATTCCTCATTAAACAAGACGGAACCTCCTCAACAAGTCCATATAGGTGTTCATCACACACTACTGTATCAAGGAAACGCTTGGCTTGTAGCATAGCCTCCTTAATTTCAGCATTCTGAACCTTCTTTAGTACCAGACACAAATATTGCTTTGCCGCTTCATCATAGTCACTTTGTTTCATCGACAGGTACACGGCCTTGCCACTCTCTATTTCATTGTTTATCTGGTTTGTGTCGTTGAACCCGTTGGCATAGTTCAGTATTTCCTTACTGGTATTAGCATAATGCGCCTTTACCTCTCTGGAGAGGAACAGCCCATCAAGTGAACGGACACGACTAAGTGCAACATAGAGCTGACCGCTGGCAAACATTCCACCACTCAAATCCAGATACATCTTGTCAAATGTCATGCCCTGACTCTTGTGCACCGTAATAGCCCACGCCAACTTCAAGGGGAATTGCACGAACGAACCGGTAACCTCCTTCACCAGTTTACGGGCATTCTTGTCGTATTCATAGGATACAGCCTCCCATCTGGCCAGTGGCACTGCATGCTCACTTCCGTCCTCAAGTGTTACATAGACCTCCGCATTTGTCAATTTGGACACCTTACCAAGGGTACCGTTAGCCCAACGACGCATCTGGTCATTGCGGGTAAACATGACTTGTGCCCCGACCTTCAGTTTCAGTACCTCCTCGACTGGCAGTTTTGCCTTCTCAAAATTCCCCTCTATCGCACCTTCATACAGGAACTCCTGGGATTCAATCTCCGCAAGGCGCATCAGGTTGATTTCATCTGCCTTATCGTTGCGTGAAGCCAAGGTTATCACCATACCGTCCTCTGCCTGAGGTTGAGACACACGGCTGTTCAGCAACACCAAATCTTGCGCAGACATCCGGTTCATGCGGACATTCTCCAAGGTTGACAGAAAACGTTTCTCCTCCTGTCGATAAACTTTCTGGAATTCTATCTTCACCAGACGCATGACTGCAAAAGCCTTTGCCTTATAGAAATAGAAGTCGTTTGTCTGGTATATGTCCCTCATCATATCGTACTCGGGGCCCTTCTTTACAATCGGAGGCAGCTGGAACATATCACCAACGAAGACTACTTGTTTCCCGCCGAAAGGCTGCTTGGTATGCATCACCCTGCGCATGTTATAGTCTATGGCATCCACAATATCGCATCGTACCATCGACACCTCATCTATGATGATCGTGTCTGCATTACGAAGTGCATGAATCTTGCTCTCGTTCATCTTACCTTCTGTACTTGAGCCACACACCTGCAACGGCAAACCGAAAAACGAGTGTATCGTCTCACCTCCAGCCATAATAGCAGCTATACCCGTGGGAGCCAAAGTAATGAACTGCTTGTTCACTTGTTCCTGTACCATGCGCAGGAATGTTGTCTTTCCCGTTCCTGCACGTCCTGTCAGGAAGAAACTAGAGTTGGTATTGGCTATCAACTCGTAAGCAAGCTTTTGCTCTGCATTCTGCATATCCATCATTTTTTCCTTCATTTTACTCTTTATTCTCTATGGCTGGAAGAATCTGTGTCAATCTCACCTGATAGTCTGCATCAAGGAAACTCTTGAAGCATTTCTCTACCAGTTCATGCGCTTGCGTTTCCTTTTCTTCCTGCGAAACGCTGACTCCCTGAGTCTTTGCAACAGACGACAAATACAGGGTAATCATTTTTGCCGACTCCGACCTTATGAAAGCCTCATCCCTGAAGACCTTATCGTAGTCTTGTTTCTGTATCAACTCCATCCCCATGCCATTAAATGCATAGATTTCAATAGAGTCAATGTAGGTCCATGTTTTGAAGAGACCCACCTTTTCCACTATGGCTATACGGTCGCAGAATCGCACTCCCCGATAGTAGAAATTACCACACTCGCTTTGGTATTGATCACATATGAACATCTTCTGTCCCTCGTCCCATACCGGAATACGCTTGCGGAGCGTACCGAATGTGGGTAATACACTGCTGAACAAATCTCTGCTGATTGCGTTGTTTATTGTTGCCATTGCTATGATTTTTTTGTTTTGTACTTTATGTGTGTGTCTATATGTGATTGCACCTATGCCAGGCATTTCATCTGTTTGTAGGTGTCCTCAACCAGAACTTCAGAGAATTCCTTTAGCTCATTCTCGGGAACATAGGTGCCCAGTATTTTTGCCTGGCCTTTTACATACTCCTGCACAATGTCTGTGGCTAGACGTCGCACGGTATGCTCGTTATAACAACAGCAGGACAGACAACGCGAACCGATGAGAACCTTCTCACGTCCATTGTAGGCGTATACTTGAACTCCATTTAGGAACGTGTAGATGTATCCTTCGCCTATCGATGTCTTGACAATTATTCTGTCCGACAATCGGATACCCTGGTAATAGGTGTTCCCTGCGGCACTTGTGTAACTATTGCTGAGGAAGATGTTGTGCTCAGCATTGTACGTAACATTTGTTCCTGCCAATACTGGCAATGCGGTTTCAATCACGCGTGAAAGGTTTGTGTTCATAGTTTTATTGATTTTTTATTGATTTTTGTATTTTTCTTTGTTTCTCTTCATATTGTTATATGAACATCTGGTGTTGTCGTAATTCTTTCATACTTTGGCTCACGCATTGGCGTTGCATGTGGTTGGCAAACATGTTGTCGCTCCTGCCAATGTGGCGATGTGCCATCTGAGCCTGTCTTTTCTCCACTATTCGTCGTAGTATGCGTTTCTGCGAGCAGTAGGACTTTTTGCTATTGCGTTCGTTCAGGTTCAGCAGTATGCCATTGAACAACTCTTCCTCCAACATCTGGGTTGTGCGGGAACAAGATGCCCTTGATGCCGCTTTTTGGTATTTGAAGCGTTGGGCCAACTGTTGCCACCTCTGTACCACCTGGCGTCGAGATGCTGCCTCTGCCTCTATGCTTTTCTGCCTCTCCTGTTGTTTGGTCAAGTATCCATTCATACGCTTGTTGGATTGCACATTAGCATTGGTCACCACACCATTCTTCACTGCCTTTGTCTTGCTGAGGATGTTCTTCATAGTCATCAGATTTTTGTGTTTGATTCTTGATTGCGATGCAAAGGTATAGCAATATTCCTGCCTACTCAATTATTTTATAATGTCTATTGGATACCTAAGAACATATCCAATAGACGGGGTATTAATACACATATTTCTTCAAATACACCTTATATATAATATCTGCGCGTGTAGATTTTTCATCAGCAAAGTAACTGCATTATTATCACACCACAAAACATAGGGATGCTCACTGTATGAACACCCCTATTATTTGTACAAAATGTATCAACACGAATCATTTCCCATTATTTCAACAATCGAAAAAAAAGTTATTGCACAAACACGAAATGTTTACACAATACCAATTCCATGTTGATAAAACAATGGTTACAAACCATATAACAATTTGTTGTAATAGTCTTTCAAACAAAGATCTTCCACAACTCAATTATGGCAAATTTAGTTAATGCAGTGGTTGTAATAACCTTTCAAATAAAGGCCTTCCACAACGACTATAAAATAAAATATAATATTAACTTTAATTGGTTGTAATAGCCTTTCAAATAAAGACCTTCCACAACCTTAACACGATTTTTGGATGGATGATAGCGTTGTAATAGCCTTTCAAATAAAGACCTTCCACAACCTATAAAACATAACATTCTGTTGTACAGATAATAACATTGTGGTCTGTTTCATAAATACAATCTTATTTCCGTCATTGTATTTGCAAATATACGTTTCTTTCATAAATTTGTAGCACTCACAACCTAAAAATACTATCATGGACATACCAAAACTAATAGAAGAGCACAAATCCGTATTTGGTGCATATGCCGAAATGGCATTGCTGAACATAAAAACCGTATTTGACCATATACAGAAAATGGCGGATATAAACGGTGCGCTTGATGAAAATAGTGAGGACTATTGGGAACATCCTGTCATGCAATACCTTCGTGACAACACGAATGGGCAGGCGGAGAAAAGAACCTACATTATAGAAAAACTCTTTGAGCATCTGCCTTTCCTGAAAATATGGGCTGAGGCTTTTAGAAAACATGAGCAAGACAATGGGTACCCGTTTGTTTTTGATATTCAACCTCATCACTGTTCTAAACCTCTGAAAAATGCTTTAAGTGTGATAAAGACATACAGGGATGCATGCGTACACTTGATTTTCCACTCCGGCAGATTTATCAATGGAAGCAAATTCCTGAGATACGACGAACAGCATCAGGCACGTACAATAAATGATTATTATACAGTTGCTTTGCGCAACATTAGCGATAAATACAATTATAATTCCGATGATCTGGCCTTCATTCAGGACTTTCGCTATAAGGTGAATCCTAACAAAGGGCCAGGTAAGCCTCGAATGATTGTGAATTTGGATTTTTTCCTTAGCATGGAATCCTTCAACGGAGATAAGACGGGGAATCTTCATCTGTCCGGAGTTGGTGTAACTCAACTGATATGTTTGTTTCTGGAAAAGCAATACATAAACATTTTCCTATCCAAACTACCCATATATGGCGAATACAAGAAAAACATTGAAAAGCAGAAAATCATACGTCAATCCCTTTCCATCAATAGCATAGTATTGCCTAAGGAGCGCATACGCTCGGAGAAAGGTTCCATGTCCATTGCCATGGATATGCTTAACGAACTGAAGCGATGTCCGAGAGAATTGTTTGACACTTTGTCATATAGTGACCAAAGCAGGTTCCGTACCGTATCGGCAGACCTGAACGAGGTTTTGCAAATGCGACATAGCGACAGATTCGCCCAATTGGCACTGCAGTATATTGACTATAACAGGCTGTTCAACAGTATCCGTTTTCACGTGAATATGGGTAAACTGCGTTATCTCTTCTCCAGTGAGAAACTATGCATAGATGGAGAAACACGAGTGAGGGTATTGGAACATTTACTGAACGGTTTTGGCAGAGTTCAGGAAATGGAGCAAAAACGCAAATCCGAGAAAGGGAACTTTGCTGAAACCAGCATAGCAATACGCGACTTTGAACACATAAGGCGTGATGATGCCACACCGGAAAACTATCCTTATGTCGTAGACACATACACCCACTACATGCTTGAAAACAACAAGGTAGAGTTTTCCTTTGTCCAAGACGACATCATGCCAAAAATAAGAGAGAAGAATGGCAAGTGGTATGTGGACAAAGAAATACCAGCATGCCGCATGAGCACGTTGGAACTGCCGGCAATGATGTTCCACATGCACCTTATGGGTGCACAGGCAACAGAAGAGCTCATACATCGGGTATACGATAACTATCGTAAGCTATTTACAGCCCTTAGCAGTGGGACATTGACAAAGTCCAACATAGGTTCTTTCGGGATTGCAATGGCCGACATACCGCGAAAGGTTCTGGATGCGGTAAACGGTACTGGTAAGAATAAGGACATACAGGAGTGGCTTTTGAAGGAAACTTCTGCAATGCTGGAAGACACACAAACCAGAATTAAACGTCTGAAAGAGGACAAGAGGACAGTAAGATCCAGACAGAACAAAATAGGCAAACCCTATTTCAAGCAAATATCGGCCGGACGATTGGCAGATTTCCTTGCAAAGGACATTGTCATGTTCCAGCCATCACTTGCACAAGATGAAGACTATGGCACCGACCGCCTGACAGGCCTGAACTATCGTGTCATGCAAGCCTCTATTGCCACATTTTCTATAAGCCGTGACGATGTAGAAGGCTACACTAAATTCTGCGATATGTTCAAGGCTGCCGGACTTGTTGGAACTGGGAAGAAATCACACCCGTTCCTATATAAGGTTCTGCAACAAGGGGATTTAATACTCAACACAATTGATTTCTATGAACGATATATAAATGAAAAGGCATACTATCTCAGAAATATCCTAACAAGCTATGCACGGAATGCAGGAAGAATAGCATGCCCGCCATACCTGAATCCCAACAGGAACAAATGGCAGGAACCTAATGCCGAATACTACTCTATGCTGGGAGACATATATATGGAGGACCAGCCTATAGAGTTGCCCCGACAAATGTTTGATGAAGCTATTAAGGCTAAGTTGATGAGTTTAACGGAAATGGAAGGAGTGGACTTTGAGAAGGCAAACGTCACATTCCTCATTGCTGAATACCTGAAGAGAGTATGCCATGATGACTTCCAACAGTTCTATTCCTTTAAGCGCAATTATCGGTACATGGACATGCTCGTATGCAAAACTGCCCCAAACAAAAGCCTTTGCGTCCAGTATCTTGATACCACAGAGCGTGAAAACATATGGAGCCAAAGAGAAGCAAGGTGCGAGAAGTATAGTTCTTGGGCAAGAAAAAAGAAAGATGCTGACCGCAACATGACTAAAATTAGCTCTTCCGAGTTTGAGGAAATTCTAAAAAAACGATTGAGCAATTGTCGCAATGATTTCCAGAAGGGAGAGAAGACCATACGCAGGTACAGGGTACAGGATGCCTTGCTTTTCTTTATGGCAAAGGATACGTTGACCCAACATCTGGATTTCGCAGGCAAAGAGTTTCTGCTCAAGGATATCATGCCCGACACCGATAAGGGAATCCTGTCAGAAATCATGCCAATAGACTTCAAGTTCGAGAAGAACGGAAAGACATATACTATCCATTCCGCTGAAATGAAGATAAAGAACTATGGAGACTTCTTTAGCCTAATCCATGATAGAAGATTGTCTACCTTATTGCCACTTGTCACAGATGCTACGATAGACAAGACGGATTTGGAACAGGAATTCAGTAACTACGATAGTTGCAGACCCGTTGTGGTAAAGCTAATTCTGGACTTCGAAAAATTTGTCTACAATAAATTTCCAGATATGCTCGCCAAAGCCAAGAGCGAAGACCATTTCGATTTCGGCAAAATATTGCAAGAGTTGTTTAACAAAGAAAGGTTAAGCGAAGAAGATACGTGGGTAATGAGTCAGATTAGAAATGCATTCAGCCATAATAGCTATCCAAAGGGAGGAGTTATTAGAATCAGGACCCTTCCTGAGATTGCCAAACAATTGATTGTCCTGTTTCAAGAGTATACTGCAGATATTTGACAAAATGCCACACAAAAAACAAAACATGTGGCTACTCACGCTCCCGACAGAGGTAGTAGCCACATGCTTTTTTAGGTAACGCATCTAATCCAGAGTCATTTCCTTGTATACATCTCGTACATTCTGGCAATCCTTTCGGAGAATTTCTGACGAACAGACTCTGGAGAAATTATCTCAATAGAATCACCCAAATGTAGGATACGGCCAATAAACTCGTTGTTTATTTCAACTCTAAGTAAAAACTCGCCATATCCACCAGTAGGACATGGGGTCCATGTTTTGCGTATCCACTGATGTTGGTGTAGAGGTTTGCTGTTTAGTAGATTAAACATATATTCGGAATGTACACCAACAATGACATTTTCTAAAATGACTCCTGCCTTGTAATCCTCGCTTACTCCTATGCGATATTTGAATTTATTGGTATAGTAATCTTTGTCTTCAATAGGTTCGTAGTGACATTCAGATTTAGAGAGTGCCCGTAATGTGCTTTTTTCGATTCTATCTATGGCAATATCACGGCATCGGGGACTATCTGGACGTTCGGGGTATCCGTAACCGAACAAATGCCATCCACCATTGTGTTCCCTTAGTATATGCGGATGGAAGACGAGTTCCTCCTTTTCGTTGTAATTGGAATTGTATGTAAAGGACACTGCCCTTTGTTCCTTGATATACTCATAAAGTATTGGCACCAATTCTTTGTTTCCTGCTATACGGTCAACATCAGCAAAGATTAGACGAGTTCCATTTTTTCTTTTATTCTTTGCATTAAACCACACCTTTGTATCACAAAAATAATGCTCTATCCACGAAATTGGCAACAATCCATCAGTATCTTCACAGAACTTCATGTATTTTTCCAGATTTGCTTCAAGCTTTATAGAAGCCAAATCAGACAGAGGGTCTGGATTTTCACCAATGTACTGCCACGTTTTGCCTTTTGTCGCTCCTTTTTCTATAATGACAGTTGTATTGGCTTTATCGTTGATAATATTACACAAATGGCGAACTACAACCTTCAGTGTCTTATACTCTTTTGTCTGAGACATCTTTTCATTTAATAACTCAGGAAAGCAAGCCTTAAACACATCTACATTAGAGAAGTGCACTTTCCTCCTAATGAAATTTTCGTATGCAAAGAACGCAATTTTGGCGGCAAGGGTCTGTTCTTCACCTCCTGTTCTTCTACTTAGAAAAGGATTATCATTCTTTTTGATATTCATAACAATGTCCTACTATGTTCCTTACAATATGAATTTTCATACTCACATCGTACAAAGTTAGTTATATTCTCTTGAATAAAGAACTTTTGGACCCAAAATAACTATAGGGATATAATATGCTTGTTTATTTCTGCTAATAAAACGACAATAAACAAACTGTTAGTTTGAATACATTTTACCTCACGCCTTATACGGTATACAATACTTACGAGCATAAGACTAGTATGCTTATCCGTAGGGATATATTATTGTCTTTTTGCAAAATATGTCATTGGACGACTCACTTCCCAAAATCATAGGGATGATTTATCACAAATCAGTTCATTAGATTGTTTCGCGCTAATGAACCGATTTGAGATAATAATATTCTGCGTCAGTTATGATTATATAAAACTACAAACGCAATTATTTTTATAGAACTGCTTAGAAATCAAGCCCTAAACGGAAGGTGATGGCACCGGCATTGTCTTTCTCGTATAAGAAAGTTCCGTCACTGAGGTGACCGCAGTAGATCAGGTCGCAGTGTTGGAATTCATATCCGACACTCAGGTTCATGGCGGCACCGCGACCAAATCTTATACCCAGTGATGGCGACATGTACAGTCCCTCCTCATCCAATATAGAATAGCCTATGCGGCAATCCAGATAGAAGGCGGCATTGTCTG
>JAEIGA010014715.1_pt1 | contig 11906 bp, 17 predicted proteins | sample 9270691 | NCBI WGS metagenome assembly JAEIGA01 (sample SAMN17057246, study PRJNA624740) | gut metagenome | biome: biome; isolation source: fecal sample | host: Bos grunniens | place: China: Xizang | collected 2019
CACATCCGCTATGCCTGTTTATATTGAAAAAACCAAGGATAATCCTGCGTTATGGATTGTAATTGCTATATTCATATTCGTAGCAATTTACTTCCCTGCTGAGATACTCTATAACTATTTTGTCGGTAAATTCAGATACTATGTTCTTACAAACAAGCGTATATACATCATCAGAAAAAACGGATTTATAAAGCTTTCACGTTCTCTTAAATACTGTTTCAAAGTTTTATATGTATCAGGAACAGACAGTATCGGAACAGTAAAATTTGTATTCAATACTTCAGGCAATAATAAAGCTGTATGTTTTTCGGGAATTGAAAACGCAGATGAAGTTCACTCGCTCGCCGAGGGAGTTCTTGCCGAAGGTAATGCATATTACGATAACAGAGCAAATTTCAATTTATAAATTTACAAAGGAGTAATAATCATGGAATGTCCTTATTGCAAAAAAGAAATGGAACTTGGCTACATTCAATGCAGAGATCGTTTATTCTGGACGCCAAAGAAACATTACTTTGATATAATAACAGCCGCTTTCAGCAATAATAACACCGATCTTACAAATGGCGGCAATGACTTTTTAAGATATGCAGTTTACGCTTATAAGTGCAGCGAATGCAGTAAAATAATCATTGATTATCCCAATGAAAGCGATAACAAGTAGGGACGGATGATATCCGCCCGATTGGGTAACATATATAATTCAAAACGGTATATACAAAACGGGATGCCGAGGGCGGCATCCCCTACTATTGAAGATTATTGTGTAATGTGGTATAATATAGAAAATCGTATTGTTCGATAAATAAGAACTTATAGACAAAGTTGATTCATTATTCTAAGGAGGTAATTTCAATGACAAGAGATGATTTTAAAGAAATATGGGGGATAAGTGATATTACAGTATCTCCGCCAAATTCCACGAAATATGTTCATGCAGTTGTAAATTATAAAGATGATTCATTATTCTTAAATTTTGATCTTTTTACAGAAGATATGGTTTACGCTTATGACTGTGATTTCTTTAAACAGCTCAAGAATAAGTTGCCCGAGTTGGATGATTTTGCAAGAAAAATAATAGTGGAACAGGATTTAAACTGGAACAATGTTGAATTAAAGTTATCAGAAGTAAGATTTCGTGCCCCATATCAAAATAATGAGGGATATTATCATGATTTTGCATTGGTATATTATGGTGGAGAAATCTACGATGATGATTGTTATAATGATGATGGTGAATTGATTGATGATTCCTTTCCTAACTTGTTACAGATGTGTATTTGCTTTGATAAAAACTTTAATTTCAAAAAGAGTTTTAACGAAGAAGAAATGACAGATTAATTAAAATTCATATAGCGTAGGGGCGGATATTATCCGCCCCTACAAACAATACCCACGCACCCATAATAAAAGGACGGATTTTCAAAATCCGTCCTTTATTTTTTTATTTAGTTATCAGTCAAAAAGCGGAGTTGAGAAATATCTCTCTGCTGTATCAGGGAGAATTGTTACAACTGTCTTGCCCTCTCCGAGCTTTTCTGCCATTTTAAGTGCCGCAGCTACGTTTGTGCCGCTTGAAATTCCGCACATAATACCCTCAAGTCTTGCAAGGTCTTTGGCTGTCTGAATAGCCTCCTCGTCAGAAACAACGTAGATATCATCATAAATCTTCATATTGAGATTGCCCGGGATAAGTCCGTCACCAATACCCATCTGAAGATGTGTTCCAATGTTTCCACCTGCAAGAATAGCCGCATTTTCAGGCTCTACCGCCCATATTTCAAGTCTTGGATAAAGCGCTTTGAGCACCTCGCCGATACCGCTTATAGTGCCGCCTGTGCCGATGCCCGAACAGAAACCGTGGATTTCTCCGCCAATCTGTTCAAGGATTTCAAGACCTGTATGATACTTGTGAACAAGTGGATTTGCTCTGTTTTCAAACTGCTGAGGACCGTATACATTCGGATTTTCGTCCCTTAGTCTTAATGCTGTCTGTAAACATTCATCAATACAATCACCGATATTTCCTGCATCGTGAATAAGCATAACCTCAGCGCCGTAATGCTCAACAAGCTTTCTGCGCTCCTCACTTACAGAGTCAGGCATAATGATTATGGTTTTATATCCCTTTACTGCTCCTATAAGAGCAAGACCGATTCCCTGATTTCCGCTTGTAGGCTCAACGATGATAGTATTTTCGTTGATTATTCCCTTTTTCTCAGCGTCAAGAATCATATTGTATGCTGTTCTTGTCTTTATTGAACCGCCGACGTTAAGACCCTCGAATTTAACGAGAACCTCGGCACTTCCTTTTTTTACCATTTTATTTAATCGGATTATAGGAGTATGACCTATACATTCCAGTACGTTATCGTATACCATAAAAAGCTCCTTATTACAAAACTACCCTTTATTTTACCATATATATTCAAAAATGTCAAATTTTTGCCGCATTGAAAGTTAAAACAAAAAAATATATCCTCAATGTTGACGTTTTTGTCAACATAAGCCTTTTTTCCTGACTATATGTGAAAGACTTTTTCAGCAACGGGAAACAATCTGCGGTTTCGCACCGCTTATCAGTCGTATTTTTGAAAGGTCTTATCTGTTATTAAAAAAGAGGTATATTTTTATGGATAAGAAAAGCTTTGTGCTTTACACAGAAAGCTATCAGCAGATAAAAAAGCTCAACAACACACAGAAGGCGCAGCTTCTTGACGCTGTTTTTATATATGCTGAAACAGGCGAAACTCTCCAATTTGATGATATCGTTACAGAAATCACATTCGGCTTTATACGTCAGCAACTTGCAAGAAATGAAGAAAAATATCAGGAGAAAAAAGCAAGAAATGCCGCATATTATCAGAATAAGAAAAATGCAGAGAAAAACAAGACAAATTCAGAAACTGAAAATTCTGAAAATAACTATTCAGAAAATTCAGACAGTGATAATGATAATGTAAATGAAAATGTTAATGTAAGTGTTAATGATAGTGAGAGTGTTAATGTTAATGATAATGATATAAAAAATATACCCTCACACACTAAAAAGAAAACAAAGAAAGAATACGGTAAATGGAAAAATGTTCTGCTCTCTGATGATGAATACAAAGAGCTTACTGAAAATCACAATGTATCTTCCATAGAGGAATATATAGAACGTCTTGACAGCTATATAGAAACATCGGGCAAGAAATATAAAAATCACTTTGCCGTTATCGGGAAATGGCTCTCTGAGGATAGTAAAAAAGCCGACTGCAAGCCTGCTGAAAGTGCTTCAGCTGCTGCTTCCGATAAGTATAAATTCCTTATCAACAACATATGACGGGAGGTGAAATAATGCGCTACATAATAATGCTTTTAATTGTAATCGGACTTGCAATTGCCGATTATATAACAGGTCTTATCAAGGCTTATTGCAGAAGCAGTCTTTCAAGCTCGAAAATGCGTAAGGGTGGACTTAATAAGCTTGGAGAGATTATCGTTATGCTTACAGCCTGCGGTCTTGATATCGGTATTCATACGCTCGGCAAATACTACAATGCCGCAGAGCTTTCGGAAATTGCAGGAGCTGTAACTGCTGTAACAGTTTTTGCATATATCACAATTATGGAGGTTATCAGCATATTTGAAAACTATGCCGAAATCAACCCCGAAGCACAGGGCTGGGCTTTATCAATCGTAAAACGTCTTAAAAATGCAGATAAACAGGAGGAAAAATAATGAGTATTTGTTTTATTGTCGGTCACGGAAAATCAAAAAACGGAGGATATGATTCGGGTGCGGTCTGCAAGGATTATCACGAATTCAGGATTGCAAAGGAAATTGCAAGATATGCTCAGATTTACTACAACAGCACTTATACTGAAAGATGCGAGCTTATGAACTATGAGGGCGATAAATATCTTACAGAGCGAATTTCTGCTGTAAATAATGCAGGTTATGATTTTGTTGCAGAGTTTCATCTCAATGCTGGCGGAGGTACGGGTACTGAGTGCTATCATCACATTGGCGGAGCTGAGGGAGAAAAATATGCTGCTAAGATTTCTGCGGCGATTTCGGAAACTCTCGGAATAAAAAACAGGGGTGCGAAAACGAAAACAAGCTCAGAGGGGAGAGATTATTTTGCAATAATCAGAGAAACAAAGCCGACTGCGGTATTGATTGAAACGGCTTTCATTGATACGGCGGATGTTGAGCTTATAAATACTCCCGACGGACAGAAAAAATGCGGAGAGGCCATTGCAAAGGCTGTTGCCAAAGTCAGAAATGCACAGCTTAAAGCTGCTGCTGAAAATGAAAAAATATATCGTGTTCAGGTCGGAGCGTTCAAAAATTACGATAATGCGCTCGCACTCCTCGATAAGCTTAAATTCAACGGCTTCAAGGATGCGTTTATCAAGTGGGAGTAAATTCCCGATAGCCTGATGTATGGGCGGATATCATCCGCCCGATTGGGTAATACAAAAAAATTCAGGGCGGAATAATCCGCCCCTACTGTAAGGATAATCTTTTTATTACTTACCGCAATTCGGGTTTTCGCATTGGTGTTCTAAAGCACCGCTTGATTCATAACTGAGGAAATCACCTACATAATACGCAACGACAAGCGCAAGGAAAATGCTTGATATGATTAATAAGATATTGCGCTTTTTGCGTTTTTTCGGGTCTTCACCTTTATCATTCATCCTTTTTGTGAGAGATACAATGAAAAAACTAAGTGCGATAATCCAAGGTGCAAAAAAAATAAGTACTCCGAGTAAGCCAACACCTAACGCACCAATTCCTTCATTATACATAAAGCCCAGCCTCCTTTCTGAAAAGCTTATGTTATGATTAGTCGTTTGTTCAACTTGTGTATATTATATCATACATAACCCTTGTATTTGATTAACATTGTATTAACATTTAAAAAATAAATATATGTGTCATAACGAGGGTGCTTTGTAGGTGCGGATATCATCCGCCCGATTGGGTAATACAAAAAATTAAGGGCGGAATAATCCGCCTCTACACAGAAAATTCCACCATTAGTGCCGTACATACAAAAAAATACCGCCCGAATATATCAGGCGGTATGATAAATCAATATGTCTTGTTTGCATCAGCGTTGAAGAAGCTGTCGCTGTTTACTGTGTAGTAATCGTTTTCTTCAAGTGATGTAAAGTCCTCGTCCTCAGGGTCAGGAAGTCTTGCACCGCAAGCGCCGCAGAACTGGAACTTATCGTTTACAGCTGCGTCACACTTAGGACAAATCTTGTATCCTCTTATCTGATTGAGTTCAAAACGCATTTTCTTGATACGTCTGCGTCTTGTGTCAATATCTTCACAAAGAACTCTGAATACGTTTGGATCTTCGTCGGGATTTTTATAATACTTCTTACCGATATCAGTAAAAATCTCAACTATTCTTTCTTCCTCGTAAAGAATCTTTCTTTTCAGATTATTAGCCTCAGAAATATTCTTGGCTTTATCATTCACGCCTCTGCTGACGTCATTGAATTTATCGAGAATTCCCATTTCAAATCACTCCTATATTGCATAATTATCTGCATAAATCCTCATATATAATTATACAATATTTTAAAAAAATGTCAAGCTTTTTTTGCGAAACTATATGATGTTTGTGCATTTATTACAATTCACAGATGTTTTTTTCGGTAAGTTGGATAACTCCTGCTTTCTTGAATGCCTCGCTTGCCTTAGCATTATCGTCAACTCTGAGGATAATTGAAGCCTTATTGTCTGACTTGCTGAGGAATGCATACATATATTCAACATTTACCTTATCCTCTGCAAGAATATCCATTACGCTGCTGAGCATACCGAGCTCGTCCTGAATTTCAATTGCAACTACTTCTGTAATTGTTACTGTGCATTTCTGCTCTCTGAGCTTTTCGCAGGCAAGGTCAGGATCGCTTACGATAAGTCTTAAAATACCGAAATCCTTAGTGTCTGCGATAGAAATTGCTCTGATGTTAATTCCGTTATCCTTTAAAATACGGATAATTGCTGAAAGTCTGCCCTGCTTGTTTTCAACGAAAACAGAAATCTGTCTGATGTTGTTCATAATCAAACCTCCTTAATGTAATTTACGTTTATCAATAACTCTTACTGCCTTGCCTTCAACACGTTCAATGCTTTTTGGCTCAACAAGAGTAATTTTTGCCGAGATACCGAGAGTTGAATCAATTGCGTTCTTGATGCGCTTTTCTTCTTCCTCAAGGCTCTTGATTGTATCTGAGAACATTTCCTGTGAAAGCTCTACCTGAATTTCAAGCATATCTGTATTGTTTACTCTGTCAACGATAAGCTTGTAGTATGGAGCAGTATTTCCAAGTGAAAGAAGCACACTTTCAATCTGTGACGGGAATACGTTTACACCTCTGATGATAAGCATATCGTCGCTTCTGCCGGCAGGCTTCTTCATCTTGATGAGTGTACGTCCACAGCTGCACTTTTCTCTTGTGAGAATACAGATATCTCTTGTTCTGTAACGGATAAGCGGGAATGCTTCCTTTGTTATACATGTGAATACGATTTCACCCTGTGAGCCCTCCGGGAGAACCTCTCCTGTATCAGGGTCGATTGTTTCAACGATGAAGTTATCCTCGTTGATGTGCATACCTGACTGCTCGCTGCACTCGAATGCTACACCTGGGCCGATGATTTCTGTAAGACCGTAAATATCCATTGCCTTACAGCCGAGCTTTTCCTGGATTTCCTGACGCATTTCCTCTGTCCATGGCTCTGCACCGAAAAGACCTGCTTTAAGCTTGATTTCGTCCTTGCTGATACCCATTTCTTCCATTGTTTCAGCAATGAAAAGAGCATAAGACGGAGTACAGCATATATATGTTGAACCGAAATCACGAAGAATATTAATCTGTCTTGCAGTATTGCCTGTTGAAACAGGGATAACTGTCATACCAACCTTTTCAGCACCGCCGTGAAGTCCGAGACCGCCTGTGAAAAGTCCATAGCCGTATGAAACGTGCATAAAGTCATTCTTTGTAGCACCTGCCGCAGTTAAAGCTCTTGCGCAGCATTCAGCCCATGTATCGAGGTCCTTTTCTGTGTAGCCAACGACAATCTGCTTGCCTGTTGTACCGCTTGATGCGTGAAGTCTTACAACCTTATCCATCGGAACTGCAAAAAGTCCGTATGGATATGTATCACGCAGATCCTGCTTTACAGTAAACGGAAGCTTATAAAGGTCATCTACGCTTTTGATGTCCTCAGGCTTTACACCTGCTGCGTCCATTCTCTCACGATATATAGGAACATTCTCATATACACGTCTTACTGTCTGTGAAAGACGGAAGCTCTGGAGTGCCTTCATTTCGCTGAGAGTAGCGCACTCCATTTCCTTATTCCAATATCTTTCCATTGGTTTTTCCTCCATTTATTTTAATGAATTTTATTGATTTGCTTCAATTATTCTGCATTCTTTCCGAGTTCAAATGCTTTCTTATTGAGTTCGAGGAATTTTTCAGGAACACACTGCTCAATTGCGTCCTGCCAGAGCTTTTCTTCAAAGTCCATTTTGTTTGAAACAACACCCATAAGTACTACGTTTGAAGCCTTTGCATTTCCTGCCTCTTCTGCAAGCTTCAATGCGTCAACAGCTGTAATGTCAACACCCTCTGCCTTGATTTTGTCAAGGATATTTTCAGGATAAACAGCTGCACCTGTAATTACAGGCATTGGTGAAAGGCACTGTGTTGATGTTATAATCTTACCGCCTTTTTTAAGGTAAGGAAGCCATCTTGCAGCTTCGAGCATTTCAAATGAAATAATAGCGTCAGCCTCGCCCTTTTCGATAACAGGAGAATATACCTTGTCGCCGTACTTAACATAAGTTACAACAGATCCGCCGCGCTGTGACATACCGTGTACCTCGCTTACCTTTACATCGTAATTCTGAGCAAGGAGTACATTGCCGAGAAGTCTTGAAGCAAGGAGTGAACCCTGTCCGCCGACTCCGACTATCATAATTGATTTAGTTTCCATATTTACACCTCATTATTATGGCAATACCTGTTAATATTCAGGTATCTTATTTGTTTTTTCAGATACTTTCCATTTCAGTATCATCATCGTTGTTTTCGTTATTCTGCAAAGCAGAGCTTTCTGCGGATGTAAACGCCTCATCGGTTATAAGCGGTGCCATTGCGGCATCATCATCCTCATAGACATATCTGCTTCTTTGCTCCTGAAGTCTTTGCTGAATCAGTTCTTCTCTTTCTTCACGAAGCTCATTCAATGACTTGCGTCTTTCTCTTTCGTTTTCTTCCGCCCTTACCGTCGGGCAGTAATATCTCTTTTCTCGCTTTACAGCAGTCTTTTCAGCCGCATCGAGCCAGAAATTTCCGATTGCCGTTACGCCATTGTATATTCCCTGAACAAGAATATTGTCTGACTGCGGAGCACCATCGGTAAGCGGAGTTATTTCGTTTCCGTCTTTATCAAGCTTTATTTCTTTCGGGTTGTTTTCTGTATCTTCTCCGAGCAGTCCCTTTCTGAGAATACCCGATATAATCTTTTTCATCATATTCAAGGCAGGAGTAAGTATAACAGAAACAGCCACAAGAACAAATATTATCCTGTCCTCTGTCGGAAGTTTCGAGAATACTCCTGCACATATAATAATGATAAGAAGAAGTGTTGCGAGAGTGATCACGAGCTTAACCGTAAAGCTTCTGTTTCTATGCATTGTTTTCTCCGTTCTTTATATCTGCATCATCATTTTCTGTATTTTGGATATCAGAATTCTCTGTGGATATTGTCGGCATAAGAGCGTTTCCATTATGTTCTGCGTGAGCAATTTCATTATTCACATTTGCTGTAAGAGATTCCATTGCTGCATTATCATTCACATAGACATATCTGCTTTTTTGTTCCTCTTCCATTTCATGTAACTCTCTTGCTTTGTCTATCATGTATTGATTGTATTTATCGTGTGGAAGCTCGCCGTTTTGCTTCGCCTTAATATATGCTTTGTCCTTTTTAAACGTATCTATCATCGAGTTGATGTCGTCTATCACGGGAAGTGACGTTTCTGTAACAACATCATTTATCACATTTAGCAATGCACTGTCTGAATGAATGTCAAAATCTGACGATATATCATTTCCGTCCTTGTCAAGAATAACTTCTCTCGGTATTTCAGCAGTTATCTCGTTTCCATCCTTGTCAAGAAAAATTTCTCTCGGCATTTCACCGTCAGTCGATAACTCTCCGTTTTTTTTCTTTTTCTTATAGCTTGTTCTCAGAAGACTTTCGATTATAACCATAATCATACTAATTGTAAAAACTATTCCATAACCTATCTTTTCTTCATCACTCATCAACTTGATAAAGCATATAACAAAGATTATCCAGAACAGAATTGATACAAGAAGCCTGATTATAAAATTCTTTTTGTCAATCATCGTTTTCTTTACCTTGCTTATCGGCAGGAAAAACGCCTGTCTGCTCTGTATAAGCCGCCTCAGCAGTATTCTTCACCTTTTTGCTTTCAATAAGATGCTCAGTGAATTTGTAAATACCTATAACAGCAACAAGGATTGCAACCTGATATATAAACGGAATTTCAAGCACCGCTGTTACAGCAATAAACAGCAGGAACAGAACCAATTCGTATATATTTTTCGTTGAAAGCTTTTTTCTGTTCATAGATTAAGCTTCCTTATATAAAATTTTCAGTTCACCGTCAACAAAGCCTGCACCGACAGCCTTTACAGCTTTAAGCTTATCAGCCTTTTCACCCTTTTCAAGATAATCGCTTATAAGCTGACTTATAAATTCAAGTCCACGCTCTCTGTCTGCATCCTTTTCATCTGAATGGTCGATATAGAAGATTTCTTCCTCGCTTGACCATATTTCAGAGCAAGCCCAGTCGTCGTCATCTTCTGAAAATTCATCTGATGCAATAAGCTGTACGCCGTAGGTTTCGTCCTCTTCTTCATAGATATTGAAATTATATGCGGCTGTATTATCGGGCATATCATTTTCAAGAAGCTTACTCAGCCATTTTTCAAATTCGATATAAATTTCCATAACTTACTCCGTATAATTACTTGATAGCACCGATTTTGCACATTTCCTGACAGATTCCACAGCCTACGCACTGTGTATGGTCAATAACTGCCTTGCCGTCCTTCATTGAAATTGCAGGACATCCGAGCTTCATACACATCTTACAGCCAACGCATTTATCTGTATCAACTGTGAGTGCAGGCTTATGCTGTACATACTTGAGAAGTGCGCATGGACGTCTTGAAATGATAACAGATGGCTCTTCAGCGGCAAGCTCTTCCTTGATAGCGGCTTCTGTTTCTGCGAGTGAGTATGGGTCTACAACTCTTACACGCTTGATTCCGATAGCCTTGCAAAGCTCTTCAAGATTAACTGCGGCAGCAGGGTCGCCCTTTAAGTTCTTGCCTGTTGTAGGATTCTGCTGATGACCTGTCATACCTGTGATTGAGTTATCGAGAATGATAACAGTTGAATTTGTTGAGTTGTATGCGATATTTACAAGACCTGTCATACCGCTGTGCATAAAGGTTGAATCACCGATAACAGCTACACTGCTCTTTTCAGCTTCGCTTCCTCTTGCCTTGTTGAAGCCGTGAAGCGCTGAAATTGATGCACCCATACAGATTGTTGTATCCATAGCTGAGAGAGGTGCTGATGCGCCGAGTGTATAGCATCCGATATCGCCTGAAACTGTAACCTTAAGCTTTGAAAGACAGTAGAAAAGACCTCTGTGAGGACAGCCTGCACACATTACAGGAGGACGTACAGGAACATTCTCGCCGAATTCCTTGTATTCGTTCTTTACTCCGAGGAGCTTTTCTGCAATGATTGACTGTGATAATTCACCGATTAAGCCGAAGATTTCCTTGCCCTTAACATTTGTAACACCGATATTTTTACAGTGCTGTTCGATAATGCCGTCAAGCTCTTCGATTATGTAAACTGTTTCAAACTTTGAAGCAAAATCCTGAATAAGCTTTACAGGAAGTGGGTTTACCATACCAAGCTTTAAGATTGAAGCCTTTTCGCCGAGAGCTTCCTTTGCATACTGGTAAGCCGCACCGCTTGTAATAACACCGAATTCAGCCTTGTCTGAAAGCTCTGTTCTGTTGAGTGCTGATGTTTCTGCGTATTCTGTAAGCTTTGCTGTTCTTTCTTCAACAAAAACGTGTCTGCCTCTTGCAAATGCAGGCATCATAACGTATTTCTGAGGATTTTTTGTATATTCCTTAAGCTCCTTTTCATCTCTGTCGCAAAGCTCTACAACGCTCTGTGAGTGTGCAACTCTTGTTGACATTCTTACGATGAAAGGTGCGTCAAATTCTTCTGAAAGGTCGAATGCGATTTTTACGAATTCCTTACATTCAGATGAATCTGAAGGTTCAAGCATAGGAACCTTTGCCGCAATTGCGTGATGACGGCTGTCCTGCTCGTTCTGTGATGAGTGCATACCGGGGTCGTCTGCAACAGCGATAACCATACCGCCGTTTACACCTGTGTATGCTGCTGTGTAGAGAGGGTCTGCGGCTACGTTAAGACCAACGTGCTTCATTCCGCAGAAGCTTCTTGCGCCTGCAATTGACGCACCGAGAGCAGCCTCCATAGCAACCTTTTCATTTGGTGCCCATTCAGCATAAACCTCGTCATACTTAGCAACATATTCTGTGATTTCAGTTGAAGGAGTACCGGGATAGCTTGATACTACCTTACAGCCTGCCTCGTAAAGACCTCTTGCAAAGGCCTCGTTTCCAAGCATTAATTTCTTCATTATTTTATTCCTTTCCTGTATATTTATTATTTTTTATATATTCTTCAAGCAGAAACTTTACAAGACCGCTTTTATCATTGCTGTCTATTATTATATC
>JAEIGA010014716.1_pt1 | contig 11906 bp, 6 predicted proteins | sample 9270691 | NCBI WGS metagenome assembly JAEIGA01 (sample SAMN17057246, study PRJNA624740) | gut metagenome | biome: biome; isolation source: fecal sample | host: Bos grunniens | place: China: Xizang | collected 2019
ATCATCCAAAAGAAGAAGATAAGCATGCTCAGTTGATGCAGAATAATGAAAATCGATGCATGGGTCATGAATTCCAGGAAGAGAAGCATTCCTATCCAGCAGAAACCTAAAGAATATTTAAGAATGAATTTGCGGTCTGCACTGCTCTTGTTCCATTCATAGGGTACCAGGAAAAGCGCAAAAGCATAGACAAACATTACAATACTCGCAAACAATCTGAGGATGACATCAGGTTTCCAGATGTTATTCCATATGTCTGAATGTGTGTTGAGTATAGTGTAGTCTATTCCGGAAAACATGCCGATTGCTATAATCACGATAGGTGGTGCAAATAGCATTGCGTATGTTCTGCCTGGTTTTATTATTGATCGTATGACCGCCAACGGGTAGAAAAAGAATGTCATTTGCATTATGATCGACACAAAAGTATGCTCAGGATCTAAAAAGGACTTGTTCGTTATGATGTTTTCAACCCAATGGCGAAAAATGAAGGTGAAGGAATTTATCGCTGTGAACCAGCAGAAAATTGCCAGAACATGACGTGAATAATCATTAGTTTCTTTGCGTTGAAACCAGAGCTTCAAACCTCCGGCAACAAGCACACAAGTTATTAATGCAGAAAAGATTGTTAATATAAGTTTCAATGTGTAATCCATGTCCAAAACAGTGTGATCAGATATTTCTGACAAATATTCGTAAGTCAAATCTAACGTTCGTTAAATTATACCGAAAATTTCGGGATGTCAATCCTTGCAAAATTAAACATTATGAATCTTACCCACAACGATTTTAATCAGATTCTTATGGTATATAATTATTCTTATATTTGTGAATGTTATTGTCATGTGTAATGAACATTTTTTTAATTCGGAATTTCAGATGAGGACCGCTGAGATTGATACTTATATTATAGAGGAGATTGTACCTAAGTATAAATGTTTTGATGCTGCGCACAGGGAGGATCATGCATTGACAGTCATAGGACAGGCAATGCAGTTGCTTGACGATAGGGAAGAATGGCTTGCAACTCATCCTGGTCAAGGTGATGGATGGTCTGAGCCGATAGACCGCGATGTCTTGAAAATGGCGGCGGCCTGTCATGATCTCGGACTTGTTAACGGCAGGGACCGTCATCATCTCGATTCCGGAATGATTATCAGGTATGACCCAAAGTTGAAATCGTGGTTTAGTCCTGAGGAAATTGAAATCATTGCGCAGGCAGCTGAAGATCACCGCGCTTCGGGAAAATCAGAGCCGAGGAGCATCTATGGAAAGATCGTTGCTGAAGCGGACAGAGTCATTGATACTGAAACCATCATCCGTCGTACCTTGCAGTTCGGCCAGAAACACTATCCGGATCTGAGTCATGAAGAGCATATTCAGCGTGCTGTATGTCACCTGAAAGAAAAATACGGAAGAGGTGGATATCTGAAATTATGGATCCCGTGGTCAGACAATGCTCGTCGTCTGAATGATCTTCAGGATCTTATTGCAGACGAATCAGCTCTTGTGCCCGTCATCAGAGCCCTGGCTGCGTCATGTAACTAGATTCCTCGTTCGCGGCAGATGGCCTCATATGCCTGAGACATGGCTTTGAACTTTTCTTCTGCAGCCTTCTGAACATCTTCGCCCAATGTGGCAACCTTGTCGGGATGGTATTTGATTGCCATTTTGCGATACGCTTTCTTTACCTCCTCGTCAGTTGCATCCGGTGAGATTTCAAGAATCCTGTAGTTGCTGTCGTTGCTTGGACGGAACTGTGCGAGGATGGAATCAGCCTCACTTTTAGCAAGACCTATATAGGTGGCAATTGTTTCAAGGATATCTATCTCCTTCTGATGAAGACCGTCGCATGCTCCGAGCGATACCAGATAATGGTAAAGCTGCAGACGTTGCGAGTAATCCATATATGAGCGGATCTGACCGCAGACTTCATAAAGGTTGAAATCCTTTGATATAAGTTCCTTGATAATTTCCTCGGCTTCATGCCCTGCATGAGGACCAAAGTTTCTTGTGAAGAAACTTCGGAGTGTTGCCAATTCCTGAGCTGTTGTTTTTCCGTCAGCCTTTATCACAGCGGTTGACAATAAAAGAAGACTCATGAGGAAACTGTTTCTCTGCCCCTGGTTCAAGGACTGATCTTCAGTCTGTTGTGTTACAGCCTCGGAAAGCTTCTCAATTCTGGAAGCAAAGTAATATCCAAGAATTCCTCCGATAGGTCCCAACATGGCCCATCCGAGTGCTCCTGCTATCCATTTACCAAATCCCATCTTTACATATAATATTTGTATGCAAAATTAACAACGATATTATGTAAAGCAAATTTTCCTGATTCATCTCGAGATTATTAAGTGCCAGATACTCACGGTGTCCGGACGCAGAACAAAGTCCCGATTGATTGTCTGATCTTTATCCGATACTGTCGTATAATTCCAGAAGGCGGAACTCTTTTTCGTCTGTTTCTTCAAGAATTCTTCCGATTCTTTCTGATGCGGCCTGCAGCTGGTCGAACGGAAGAGTACCGCTGTTAAGCTTCTCTTCAATTTCGGCCTTCTCTGCAGCAAGGGCTTCAAGATCCTTCTCCAGCTGCTCCATCTCGCGTTGCTCCTTGTATGTGAGCTTTTTCTTTTTGGCAGGAACTTCCGGCGCAGCGGATTTTGCAGCTTCTTTAGCAGCCTGTTCCTTTTCGGATTTTTCCTTTGCGCGAGCCTGAGAACGTTGTTCTGCCTCGTATTCCTTAATGAATTCGCGGTATTCGCTGTAACTTCCTACGAAATCCTTTACAAGTCCGTCTCCGCAGAAAATGAACAGGTGGTCTACAAGTTTGTCGAGGAAGTGTCTGTCGTGGGATACGATTATGAGTGAGCCTCCGAACTCTTTGAGATATTCTTCGAGGATGTTGAGAGTGACGATGTCAAGGTCATTTGTCGGCTCGTCAAGAATAAGCAGGTTTGGCTGCTGCATAAGTATTGTCAGCAGATACAGTCTGCGTTTCTCTCCTCCGCTGAGTTTCTCTATCTTGTTGTTGAGCATCTCGTGAGGGAAGAGGAAACGGTTCAGAAGCCAGGTGTCGTTCACAATATCCAGAACGGTGTCCTCCGGGTTGAATGACATACCGCTCTGATGATAATATCCTATCTTGAGCGATTCTCCTCGTTCGATTATGCCTGTCATCAATCCCTGACCCTCAGCTACGTCTGACGGGTCGGTTGAAACCATCTCAGGAGTGAAATTGCCTGTGATTATATTAAGGAAAGTGGATTTTCCGGCTCCGTTTCTTCCCACGATTCCGACTTTCTCGTATCTCTGGAAGTTATATGTGAACTTGTCAAGGTAGCAGTCTTTTCCGTAGAAGAAACTGAGATCCTTGCAGTTGATGATCTTCGTTCCAAGTCTTGTCGCTCCCTTGATGTCAGACATGTTCACTTGCTGGGTGGTATATACCTGAGATGCCCTGTCCTTGAGATCATAGAATGCATTGATTCTGTATCTGGCTTTTCCCGTGCGCGCACAAGGAGTGCTGCGGATCCATTCCAATTCTCTGCGCAGGATGTTTCTTACCTTGTCGGTTTCAGCATTGTAGTTGGTAATGCGTTCCTCGCGTTTCTCGAGATAGTTCTGGTAATTGCCTCTGTAGGTATAGACGGCTCCTCTGTCCATTTCCATCACGATGTTGCATACTCTGTCGAGGAAGTATCTGTCGTGTGTCACCATGAGAAGTGTGCAGCGCGAGCGGCTCAGGTAACCTTCAAGATATTCGATAGCATCGATGTCGAGGTGGTTGGTCGGCTCGTCCATAATGAAGAATTCGGCCTCAGATGCCAGCATCTGTGCAAGCGCAACCCTTTTTATCTCTCCTCCGGAGAGTTCCTTCATAAGCTGGTCCACATTGCCCAGATTGAACTCTGTCAGGAACTTGACGACTCTTCGTTCGTATTCCCACAGGTTCTCCTGATCAAGTCCTTTTGTGAACTCGGTGCTTGAAGACATGATCTGGTCAAAGATTGTCTTCTGAGGATCGAATTCATATTCCTGCTCGAGAAATGCAATGCGGATGTCCTTGAGGAACATAATCTTTCCGCCTGAGTCCGACTTGTCCTTGCCGGCAAGAATCCTCATGAGAGAGGTTTTTCCTGTGCCGTTAGGAGCGATGAGGGCAATCTTGTCGCCCTCGTTGATATTGAATCCTATCTTCTCAAAGAGAACCTTAGGACCATATGATTTGGATATGTTTTCTATCTGTAGGTAGCTTGCCATTTTTCACTGGTCTATGCGAGGAGAAGAAATACGCACGGGCGCTTTCCGATAGTGAGCCCTTCCTTCTTCCATTCTCCTGCAGTCTTGGTCTTGATGTAGGCGTCTGGCATGGTGATATTTGCCGCAACGCAGATTCTTGTTGATGGTGAACATGTGCCGAGCATGTCTGCAAACAGCGAATCATTTCTGTAAGGTGTTTCGATAATGATCTGAGTCTGCCTCAACTGTGCTGAAACTTTCTCGAGGGTCTTCAGCCTGCTCTTCCTTTCGTCTGTCTTAGCCGGAATATAGCCGCAGAAGGCAAAAGACTGACCGTTTAGTCCGGATGCCATGAGTGCAAGCATGAGTGATGACGGACCTACTGCCGGTACGACTTCAATGCCCTTCTTGTGAGCCAGAGCAACGAGCTGGGCTCCTGGATCTGCTACTGCAGGGAGTCCGGCCTCCGATATGAGGGCAACGTTGTTTCCGTTCTCGAACAACCTTATATATCCCTCGATTGTTCCCTGATCAGTGTGCTCGTTGAGTTCGAAGAATTCAAGTTCTCCGATCCTGCCCTTAAGGCCTGCTCTTGAAAGATATCTGCGAGCTGTTCTGATCTCTTCTACGACGAATGTCCTGAAGCCTCCAAGTGACTGCAGGACAGGAACCGGAATCACTTCCTCCGGATCGTTTTCCCCAAGTGGAGAGGGAATCAGGTATAGTTTACCTCTTTCTGTCATATTTATGGTTAGTCTTTACAGGTGCTTTGATATTGAGTTTCACCTTACCTTCGTTAATCATCTCTTCTTCCTCGATTCTCTTGGCTTCCTGCCTCTTCTTTCTGCTCATGAACATGTTCTTGAAGAACTGTCCGATGCTGTTGAACTCGGTCTGGTAAGTAAGTCCGACTCCGTTTCGCTGAGAGTTGTCGAGATAGTTGGTATACTGGTCTGCAGAGTGGGAGAACAGATTCAGACGCAGAGCTCCGGATCTGTCGATTTTGATCTCGATGTCAATGTCACCGACAACGTCATTCTGACTACCTCCTGAAGAGTACTGCCTGTTACCTATGTTTCCGTTCACCACGACCCTGTTATTGAACAGCTGGGTAGACACTGCGACATCGAAAATGTCGTTTCCTCGTTCATTCGGCTGATAGTTCAGTCCGAGGTCGACCGGAATGTCGAGTTTCTGGAATATATGGTTCAACTGATTGGCGAGAATCTCAGAAACATTGGAGTACAGCATCGATGAGTTGTTCACGATTCCCGACTGCTCGTCCGGAAGGAAGTTGTTCGATACAATCAGCGAGAGGAACTGCTTCTGTACCTTATCCTCGGTGCTGAGTGCACTCTCAACCCTTGATTTTACCATTGGGTCGAGGTCAGGAATCTCGATCGAGAAACCGAGGCGAGGGTTACTCAGCTTGTCTGTGATACTGATTCCACATTCTACTGTTCTCTTGTTGGCTACTGAAGTCGTATCTGAAATCAATGTCGAGAGCGATGCCTTTGTCCTGTATTGGGCATTGATGTCAAGGGTACTCTCCATAATGTCGCCTCCGAAACGTATCGAGCTTCCGTCCTGGATGCTGAAGTCTCTGCTTGCAAGTCCGAGTACGACAAACTTGTAGTTACCGCCAGTGAGAGTGTAGTCACCGTTGATGTTGAAGGTCTCGCTGTCAATCTTCAGGTCGATCGTTCCGTTTCCTCTGCCGGAAAGGACATTGCCGCTGGCCTTGTCAATCTCTACGAAAGCCTCAACCGCAGGAGATGCAGTCACTCTCAAGTTCACACCGAGTTGGCCGCCTTTCTGATCCTTTTTCTTGAGCTTGCTCATCATGGTTTCGTATGGATCCACATAGACCGTCTTTGTCGGTTCCTTGAACTTCAGGAGATTGCTTCCCTTGCTTGTTGCCAGAGCACTGCTTATCGGTATGTGCAACTGTCCTGCTTTGGTTGTAACAGCATCGATATTCATCATCAGTGATGTGACCGGGCCTGTGATTCCGATATTTCCGGTTGCGAACAGATTGCCATAGAAGACGTCCGCCTGTTTCTCGCTCAGATCCACGCACTCCATGTTAGTCACTTTCGCTATGAGGTCGAAAGTCATATTTCTGAAATGATCCCAGTTGATGGATCCCAGGATTTCACCTGTTCCGTCGAATCTGTCCTTGACGCTTATCTGATCGAAATATGCCCCTTTGCTGTCTATATGGAATGTTCCGTCAGCTCTATATGGGACGTTAGTGTAAGCAATCTTGAGCAATGCGTCATTCAGTCTGGTGTCCTGACTGCTGATTGACAGGTTGTCAATAGGACCGTCAACAAAGACTTCTCCGGATATGGTTCCGTCCATCTCGCTGAATACATCGGCGAGTATAGGCTGTACATAGCCTATGTTCAGTTTATCCAATACTGCCTCGGCTTCCAATGACTTGAGTTTAGGTGTGAACTTTCCGGTGGCGGCAATGTTGCTCTTGCCTCCATATACATTTCTGAGATTGATTTCAAATCTTTCGAAATCTTCATTCCAGCTGCTTCCTGCTCCCACTACTCCAAGAGGAACACCTGCGACAACTGTGGAATCGGAAATCATATTGGCAAGAAGACCCATCTCATTCAAAGGAGAAATGAGCTGCACCTCACCTGTGGCTGCACCTCCAATGCCCAGGTTGGAACCTATCAGAGGATTGAGTATGGATATGTCGAACCTGTCGAGCTTGAGTGTAAGCGTGTCCTTCTGTTCCCTCGATGTCTTTCCTTCCAGTCTTATTCTCTGCTCAGCGCTGGTCAGTTCTAAACTCTCTACATTTATGTCTCCTCCTGATATGTGTATCTTGGAAGGTTCTATGTTCCATTCGCGGGAATTCAGATGAAGAGTTGTCGGAAGGATTTCCAGATCGATATCAAGATCATCATCATCGCGTGAGAAGTCGCTGACGAATACGAACTCGCCCTGATTCAGAAGATCTCCTGAATTTTCGTATGAAAATCCCGCTCCAAGATGGTTCTCTTCAGCAATAAGTCGGAATCTGTTGTCCATAAGCATGAGAGATGCCGCCCTGATTTCGTTGCAGTTCAACTCTCCTGTCAGCTTGTCATTCTTGTTGTCGAGAGTCATCCTGACTCCTTTCATATACTGCTCGCGATAGGCGATTCTCGGAGATTTGAGCTCTGTGACAAGTGTGCCGTCGGGAGTTATGTTCAGATTAAGCGACGTGCTGTCTGCTATGTAAATGCCAGGAATTGCAAAGGACATGATATCCATTGAATCATGACATCTGAAGTAGAGTTCATAGCTGTTGCCGGCCCACTCTTTACCCTCGTCGCTGAACAGTGCGGGAATCTCCTTTCTGAGAGTTATATCCTTGAGGTCGTTAATGAATCTTCCGACTGATGCCGAGCCTATGTATGCGCCGTCGGCAAAGGACGAATTGAGCCTTACCTTCCACTTGTTGTCATTAGTGTGGGATGTAAGGTTTATGTCACCGATATTGTATTTTCCGAAGTCATTTTCGAGCTTCAGACCTCCGATATCAACCTTACCCAGCAGGTCACCCTGGGCCTTGCGGGCGAAATTGGCGTTAGTCTGCAGCTGTATTCTTGAGATTCCTCTCTTGTCTATGTTCAGCGCCTGAAGATCCGCATGTCCTACATTTGCATAGAACTGATAAAGTGCATTGTTCGTTTTTGAGGAAAGAGCGAATGTTCCCTGGAAAAGGAAGTTCAGGTTAGGGTCGTTGCATATGATTCGTCCGTTGAATGACTTCTCCGATAGTTTTCCGACAGCAGCGATTCCCGAGTAGTCATAATCGTTCAGCATCATATTCTCCACGATGAGCGAGTCAATGGTCACATCGGGGAATCCTTCGGACAATCGTGCTTTCAGTCCTGTCCTGAGAGTCGTCTGATGGATGAGGTCTGTTCCTATGATGTTGCCCAGATCCAGACCGTCTGTCCATAGCCTGCCGTCGATACCAATTGGTTTTTCTACTACTGTGAGATCTGTAAGCAGGGCCTCTGCCTTGGCTTCTCCGATAGGGGAGGTGACGGCTACCTTGGTGTTGAGCCTGTTGAGAAGACCGTTTGCTTCGGCATTGACATTGAATGTGGTTCCTCTGGCAAACTTGCTCAGATCAAGCTTGCCCTCCTTCATCCACTCGCTGACGAATTTTCCAAGTCCGTCAGTAGTGAGATGGAAATTTCTGACATTTGCCTTTATTCTTGTCTTCTCTATCTCCGGCAGTCCGGTCATGTTTCCGGACACGGTACCGGAGAATCCTCCTGCCTCGGATCGGGCTGTGATGCTCCTGAAATGGAGAGAACTTACATAACCGTCAGCTTTTCCGGATGCCTGGACTCTCAGCGAGTTTCCTTCAAGTGACGGAGCAAAATATGCAATGGTCCTGAAATCGATGGTACTTTCCTGGATGATTGCATCCATTCTGACCTTGTTTATGTAGTCTTCGAAATCCTGCACTCCACTGTAGCTCATCATATAGAGTGCCAGCTTCAGGTCTGACCAGCTGTCCTTAAGTCTGAAGTCTTCTACGATGGTCTTTCCGTTACCTACCCTGGCCTTTCCTGAGATGGATGCGCAGGAAAAGCCGCTCTTTTCCTTGAATGACAGGTTCCTGACTTCTCCGGACATTATGCCTCCCTTGAACATCAGGTCTTTGGCTTTGATACCGATATTGTAGACATCCAGATCGTTCCAGTTGATACCTCCGGAATATGGCGTCTTCCTGGTCTTGTAATTGATCAGGGCAAAGGCCATGTTGTTGATTTCGACATTCTTTATGTGGAATATCTCGTTTTCGGACGGCTCTTTTTTTGGCTGATTTTTCTTGAGTCGGAATATGCGTGAGAGATTGTCCATGCCTTTTCCGGATGTGTCCTGTCCGTCTTCAAGCACAAGGTTCATCCTCGCATCCGCTATATATGCTTTTCTGATATGAATTCCTGCAGGGTCCAACAGTCCCTCCAGAGAGAATCTTGCAATTATATATCCGGCTTGGAAGAAGGTGTCGACAGTTTCCTTTGTCGGATCAACAGGGTCTGTGACAGGATTTTTGTCTATGATAGCTACGTTTTTCAGAACCAGAGTTGTGAACGGACGCAGGTGTATCTTTTCAAACTTTATCTCGCCGTCAAGCTTCTCTGAAAGGTTTTCTGTGACCCTTCCGACAAGGAATGTCTGTACCTGCGGAAGCTGAATGACTAGAGCTCCTGCAAACAAAATGGCGGTTATACCTACAATGAGATGCCAGATTATTTTAAATACACTTTTTATGGTCTTGAAAGTTTATAATCGTCCAACTTGCAAAAATAGTAAAAATATCGGATAAAATCAGTTATCTTCCAAGTGGAAAGATGGTGCATAATATATGCCCGAAATATTTCATGAGCTGCTGTATAAAAGCTAATGTGTTCCCACCGAATCATATCAGTGAGAACACATTTTGTTGAAAATAAGCATTGTGAGGGGGTTTGCAGTATTGTTGCTGAGGATATTTCTGTTAGAATAGATCATGTCCTGTGTCAGCTTTTTCGAGTAATCGAAATCAAGGTCGTAACCCGATTCATTCACAAGGATGCTGAATTTAGCCTTTGAATCATTAAGGAGAGCAGTGATTGTAGCATATCCCGGTGTCAAAGCATGTCTGATTGTCCCCTAAAAATCATGAAAATATTTTATATGGAGACTTACTGCTTAAATTATCAAGCAAATACGGCGTTGGTGCCAAAATATATCGGATAAAATCCGTACTTTTGCAAGTTGAACTCAAATGTGCGTAATGCACCTTAATGAAATTAAGATGTCGGAAATAATACTTGGAATAGAATCGTCGTGTGATGACACCTCTGCGGCTGTCATCAAGGATGGTTTTCTGCTCTCGAATGTGCTTGCCAGCCAGGATGTTCACAAGGCGTATGGTGGAGTTATCCCCGAGCTTGCATCCCGTGCTCATCAGGTGAATATCGTACCTGTCGTTAGCGAGGCTGTCAAACGTGCAGGAATCGCTCCTGAAGATATAACTGCGATTGCCTTTACCCGTGGTCCCGGACTATTAGGCTCGCTCCTTGTCGGAACTTCGTTTGCAAAGGGACTTGCAATGTCCTTGAACAAGCCTTTGGTGGAGGTGAACCATCTTCAGGGTCATATTCTTGCCAACTTCATCAAGCAGTATGATTCAGACAACAGACAGCCTGAATTTCCATATCTATGCCTCCTTGTTTCAGGTGGAAACTCTCAGATCGTAAGGGTCAACAGCCCTCTCGAATATGAGATTCTGGGTCAGACCATTGACGATGCAGTTGGAGAGGCTTTTGACAAGTGTGCGAAGATGATGGGACTCGGTTATCCGGGAGGTCCTGTTGTCGACAGACTGGCAAAGCAGGGAGATCCGAATAAGTTCAAGTTCTCGAAGCCGCATATTCCGGGCTACGACTACAGTTTCAGCGGCATCAAGACTTCTCTGCTGTATTTTGTGCGCGACCAGATGGCAGAGGATCCGGATTTTATGGAAAAGAACAAGGAAGATATCTGTGCAAGCTTCCAGAAGGCCCTTATCGACATCCTGATGGACAAGCTCATCAAGGCTGCGAAGGCAACCGGTATCAAGCAGATTACCATCGGAGGTGGTGTTTCAGCCAACAGTGGTCTTCGCTCAAGGATTGAGGAGGAGGGACGTAAGAGAGGCTGGACTACATTCCTCCCTGAGTTCAAGTTTACCACTGACAATGCGGCGATGATTGCGATTGCCGGATGGTTCCATTATCAGAACGGCGAGCGTGCATCCCTGGATGTGGCGCCTGTGAGCCGCCTGGCAGAAATGTAAACAAAGAGATTATGAAAGAAATAGAAGTTACCTGTAAACTTGGAAAGGAACTGTCTGCAGATGAGATTCAGGCTGCGGCCATCAAGGCTCTCGGAGTGTCTCCGAAGGTCAGGATGCAGGTGAAATACAGGATTATGAGGCGTTCTATCGATGCCCGCAACGATATTTTATACCGTTACCGTATCGAGGTATACAAGCCGGATGAGGTGATGCCGGAATATGTGCTGGAGGAATATAAGGATGTTTCTCAGGCTGAGCCGATAGTGATTGTCGGTGCCGGTCCGGCAGGTATGTTTGCGGCCCTCAGACTTCTGATGAAGGGTTTCAAGCCTGTCATTCTTGAAAGAGGAAAGGATGTTCATCAGAGGAAGTTCGACATGGCTAAGCTTTCTCGCGAGGGAGTGGTAAATCCGGATTCGAACTATTGCTTCGGTGAGGGTGGTGCCGGTACTTTCTCGGATGGTAAACTCTACACAAGGTCATCAAAGAGAGGTGATATCCGCGAGGTCCTTCATCAGCTGGTTCGTTTCGGTGCAGACCCGTCCATTCTCATTGATGCTCATCCTCACATCGGAAGTGACAAGCTTCCTATAGTAGTCGAGAACATCAGAAAGTGCATCATCGAGCATGGCGGCGAATATCATTTCGACTCGCGTGTCACTGATATCATCCGGAAAGGAGATGGCACTTATGATGTGATCTGCGGTTCTGAGTCCGAAGCTCAGACAGTCTACTCTTCGCGTAAGGTAATCCTTGCTACAGGCCACTCTGCACGTGATATCTATGAGATGTTCGATCGCAAGGGCTGGGAGCTCCAGGC
>JAEIGA010014717.1_pt1 | contig 11905 bp, 9 predicted proteins | sample 9270691 | NCBI WGS metagenome assembly JAEIGA01 (sample SAMN17057246, study PRJNA624740) | gut metagenome | biome: biome; isolation source: fecal sample | host: Bos grunniens | place: China: Xizang | collected 2019
ACGAAATCTTTAAGATAGAAGGGTTCAAAGTATGCAATATCTTTGAACTCTTCTTTTTTGTATGCATCAATCGCCGGCTTGACCATATATCTTGCGTCTGGTCTGCACCCTACGATAGTGGACTTCGCTTTTTTAGCTTCATCAAGGCAAACTTCAAATTTTTCCGCGCCATCACCTATGAAGATTACCTGATCATACTCGGCAAAGAGCGCTTCAAAACTGTTTTCATCGAGAATCTCAGCCTTAATATCCGATACCCTTTTTCCGCAATGGTCATATGCTGCGCAATATACCTCCATCCTCCTTGCATCAAGCATAGGGACAATGACACTCTTTTCAGTATTGATCTTCTCTATACCCATCTGTGCCAAAATATCCAATGTGGGTACACCCAGCAGTGGAATACCTGCACCGTAGCACAACCCTTTTGCAGAAGATACGCCGACCCTCAAGCCGGTGTACGATCCGGGCCCCTCACTTACCGCCACAGCTGAGCACTCTGAAAGGGTAATATTTGCTTTGTTCAGTAATTTCTCTACCATAGGTACAAGGAGTCTGGCGTGAGCTTTATACTCCTGAATATACTCGGATGCTATAATATTTTCCCCTTCGGCAATAGCAGCAGAACATGCATCTGTGCTAGTTTCGATCAATAAATATTTTTCCATTGTCGGTCAAACTTTTGTTTATGGCTTCATGTGGGCCGATTACTATCTCCTCATCAGGTTCCAGACCATCTATTATCTCTATCCGATGGATATCCTGGATACCGGTGATGATTCTCCTCTCCTGAACCGTGTTCCGGTCATTTGAGACTACAAATATACAACCATTTGGATTTATACACCGAAGAGGAACAGTAATAATATCCTCTTTTTTCTCTGTATTGATAGTGACCGATGCTGACATTCCTGGTCTCAAATGTTCACTCCCCCCAATAATGAGAATGTTCACCTCGAAAGATGCCACCTGATCGGCACTATATCCCAGACTTTTGGATGAGTTGGCTATTTTAGTGACGATTCCCTGGAAAAGCTCATGTCTGAGTGCGTCGAATACTATCTCCACACTGTCCCCCCTGGTTATCCTGGCAATGTCATTTTCATTGACATCCACCACCACCTCCATCTGGGTCATATCAGATATCCTCATTATCTCTGTGCCTGCCATTTGGGATGTACCCACTACACGTTCCCCCTTCTCCACAAGCAACTTGGTGATAACCCCATCCATAGGTGAGTATATTGCTGTTTTGGAGAGATTCTCCTGAGCCTCTCTAACCCCTGCCTGAGCACTTTGGATCTGATATTTGGAAGTTTCAAGCCCTTTCAGGGCAATCGTGTAATCTATCTTGGCCTCCTCATATTCTGCGAGTGAAATGGCCCTCTTCTCTAGGAGGGTGGAGTATCTATCAAACTGCAACTTTGCCCTCTCAAGTGTTGCCTCCTGCTGTGCATATTGCGCTTTGGTCGCTTTGAATGTGGCCATTGCCTGGTCCAGGATGGATATGTAAATGTCAGGTTTGATTTTGATGAGGAGATCCCCCTTTTGTACAGCCATACCCTCCTCAAAAAGGATCTCTATTATCTCCCCGGAAACATCAGGGCTGATATGGACCTCCGATACGGGGCGAACCTTCCCGTTTGCCGGGATACTCTCGGAGATGTCGGTTATTTCCGGGGTGGACACATACACTGCAGTCCCTTCATCCCCTCCACTTAGTAAGACTATAATGAGTAGAAGGAAAGCGGAGGGGTAATACCACCATCTTATCTTTATTTTACCTGGCTTCACCTTGGTATAAATCTAGAATTTTGATTTGAAACAAATATCTGTATTTGGTCTGTATGGATTGGGAAGATGCCTCATACAGATCATTCCTGGCTCTGATGTAATCGTTTGGTGATACAAGCCCCACTTCGAACTTCTCTCTGATAGTTTCATAGGCTGTTCGGGCAGCGTTGAGCCGGTCAATGGCAGCCATATGCCCATGGTAGTATGATATGGCCTCCTGTACCCTATGTTGGATATCCTTGTAGAGTTCCTGATGCCTCCTTTGCAGTTCAATTTCAGATTTTCTGTACTCATAAGTGGCGTTTTTGACCGATGTCAGTGTTTGGCCTTTGTTGAAAATGGGTATTGTCACCGTCAGCCCTATTTGGTTGATGTCCATCTTCAGGTTGTATATCATATCTATGGAGATAGTGGGAGATATTCCACCTGCAGCTATCTTCATGTCATATCCCTTTTGGATAACGCCAAGTTCAGCTGATCTTATGTAGGGTAGGGAGAGTGCAGATTTATATATCCTCTCTATATCTGACCACTCTATAAGCGACATGTTCTCCACCAGCTGGTCTGATATGAAGAAATCCTCAGAGAAGGGGAGGTTCATCAAGTGTGTTAATGATATGAGGTTTATTGATAAAACGTTATGTGAGTTGACCAGCTCCACCTTCTCCAAAGATTTTTGTGATTCCATCTCCAATAGGGATGAGTATGTGCTCTTCCCCGATTCGAAAAGTATTTTCTGCTTAAGGCATTGCTCCTCAATAGTTCTGTAACTCTCCTTTGCTACCCTCTCCAGCTCTATGGAGAGTAGTACATCCAAATATGCTTTGGTGATGGAGATAGAGAGTTCTTTTCTGATCCTCTCACTCTCCACCTCAGATATCTCAAATGATGTCTTCAGGCTCTTAGTGCTGTTGTATCTTCTCATTCCGTCAAACAGTATGGATGACAGACCTATTGATGGGGTGAACTGAGACTCAGGATGGATACTCAGTGCCGCTGTCCCATTTAGGGTGGGCAAATACTCCAGTCTGGACCTGATCAGTTTATTTTTGGCCTGAATAGAGGTAATTCTGCTATACTCTATATCCAGATTGTGCTCAAGACCATATTCTATGCACATATCCAATGTCCATATCTTTTGACCGGAGCACAAAAGTGGAGAGGCATGAAGCAGAAGCAAGAACATTAAGGTGGCAATCCTCTCCATTATTGTGCTTGTGCAGTTTTTTTCTGGGTATCCTTGAATGCAGATTTGATCTTGTCTATAAGTTTGGCAATAATCCCGAATCCCATACCGATAAATTCAACGATGTCGGCCATATCTTCCGATCTCCCTCCGTATATGTCGTATAATTCATCCTCGGTCAATGCTATAAAATTCTTGTACATAATATCCCCCTTTTTTTAGAACAGATTCCACCCATTTTCGTAGCCACGCTTGAAGTCTTCATAATAGTCGTGGGCGAAGTTGAACAAACTTCCAATCAACTTTAACAGATGTTTGATGTTTCCTAACCCGATTCCACCTCTGACTGCCTCTGCCTCGGAAGTGCTCAGCTCTACCCAGTTCTTTCCCATTGAATTTTTCTCTTCCATAATGTTGATGTTAAGCTTGAGTGCAACTTTCAGGTGTGCGCTCTTCACCGTTGTGTACACATTTATTAAGATCTACTATATAGTCTGAATACTCCAGAAACCTCTTATCATGGGTAATGTTTAGAATTGTTACCCCTTTGGAGGTGAGTTCCCGGGAGATCTCATATATTCTGGATGCCGATTCTGAGTCGAGGTGGGATGTCACCTCATCCATAATCAGAATCCTGGGTTGGCGTATTATTGCCCTGGCGAGGGATATTTTGCTCCTCTCCCCAGAGGACAGGTACTTCCCCTGTTCACCCACCCGCGTCTGCAACCCTTCTGGGTGTTGTTTGAAAAAATCAATCATCCCGACATATTCACATGTCTCCAGCACATTGTCAATGCCCTTGCTCCAATCTCCAAGCACAATATTATCCAGTACGGTTCCATCAAACAAACTCTCCTTTTGTGGGATGATTGATATGTGTTTGCGCCACTCCTGAATATCTATGTCGTTTATATTTGTCCCATCTATCTCTATTGACCCCTCTGTGGGGAGGTATCCCCGCATCAAAAGCGATGCAATGGTACTTTTGCCGCACCCATTGTCCCCAATTACCGATGTTATCGCCCCTTGATGGATAGTAAGGTTAAGGTTTTGGAAGAGGTTTCTTTTCCCCGGATAGCGGAATGAGATATTTTTGAAGGTTATATCCCCCGAGGCAGGGGGCACCGGTATCCTCTCTTCATCACAAATGAACTCCTCCTTCAAATCGAGAATCTCAAATACCCTCTGAGCCGCTATCTTGGCATCATTTAGCTCGTAGGTGCTCTCTATGAGAATTGAGAGTGGAGATGTGAAGAAACTGGAGATGGTGTAGAATGAGACCAGTTCCCCTGTGGTAAGCTCTCCATTCAGAACGAACAGTGTTCCCAGGATGATGGTGATAAATGAGAGCATCTGTGTGACTGTGTCTATCATCAGATGAATTTTTGCATTGCTCTTTCCACCATAAAAAAGTTTGTGGGCCATATCGGTATATTTACCCTCCACTTTTTTGTAGAAAAGCTCCTCTGATGAGAAGTATTTGGCCGTCTCAATGGATGTGATGCTCCCGATCGTGCTGTTCTCAAAAATGGCAGATGCCTCAATAATCCTTTTATTGTTCCTCTTGTTCCTCTTGTCGGCAATGAAATAGAGAATCGCATAGAGGGGAATGAACCCCAGAGTCAGGGCAGCCAGCTTCCAATAGAAGGTAAACAGAAGTATGAATGACAATATCAGTGCGACTACAGATATTGAGATCATAATGAGTTTCCCTGAGACAAAAGCCCTGATTCTGTAAACATCATTCACCCTCGAATTTATGTCTCCGGTACTCCTTTCATGGAAAAATGCCAAGGGGAGGCGGAGGATGTGATGTATGTATCCCAAAATCAGTGTCCCATCTATTTTGATGCTCCCACGAATGGTGAGAACAGACCGGATATACCCTATGAATACCGACAGAGCTATCAGTATCCCTATCCCTAAAGAGTACCATCCGAAGGTGTAAGTGTCCCTGTTTGGAATGATATTGTCTATGATGTTCTGTAAGAATATGGAGATATTTAGCCCTATCAGTACATATATCATAGATCCTATCAGAGATGGTATTATCTCCTTCCTGTAGAGTGAAACCAGTCCGATTACCCTTTTGATGAATGGGGTAGTAGTGTCCCCTTTGAGAAAACCTTCCCCGGGTGATACAGTTATAATGTAGCCTGTCCAAGCCTCAGAGAACTCCTTCTCATTAAGCTTGTGCACCTCTCCGTCTGAAGGGTCCATTATATGGATATGTTTCTCTGTTACTTTGTATAGCACCACGAAATGCAGCCATCCTTCAGTGTTTCTGAAGTGGAGAATAGAGGGGAGGGGGATTTCTGAAAGATGTTTTGATGTATAGCAAGGTGTTGAAGATTTATAAGCGTGAGCTTCGAGCTGTAAAGATGTTGCAGCTCGGACAATCCCCCCTATATTTGTCCCCTCTAGGCCGGTATTGCATTTTTGTCTGATCTCTGTAACGGGTATAGTCAGTCCGTAGTATGATGAGATGGATGCCAGGCATGCCGCTCCGCAGTCATGCTTGTCCAATTGGCGTATTTTCATTATTCTGCTCATAACACTACGATTGATAGGATAATGAAAAGAGCGGAGGCCAGGCAGAGGGAAACAATATAAACTATGAGCAGGTTCGGGCTGAACTCCGGCAATATTCTGCCGACACTCTCCAATATCTCTCTCCTCAAATTTTTCATACCTCGTCTCTTTTCGAGGGCAAACTTAGGAGATGGCAATAAAAAAGTTTGACGATTTCTACAACATCTGCATCTGTTGTAAAAATCGTCTTATTCTGGAAAAATTTTAAAATTCCGGTGGGGTGTTCCTACTTGGTGAAGAAATTTTGGAAATATGGGAAAATCATATTCACAAGGTCCTCCAGAGGGTGGTATAGGACGGATTCCTCAATCTTGGCTGCAGGAATAATGGTGAACCAGCTCTCGTTTATATATGAGATAAGTGCAATGACAGATCCTACAATAAAAGCTGTGCCGGCAAATGCCAACAGGACTCCGAGCAGTTTGTTGAGCCATCCCAACATTACAAGCGAGAACAGTTTTTCAATGAGTTTGGACAGAATGTTGGCCAAAAGTATAACTGCCACGATGATAATTGCAAAGGATATGATTTTGATGACAGCCTCGCTGGCACTGATCCATTGGGCTACGTAGGAAGATAGGAGTGCGGAAAATCTGCTGCCGAGGATGATACCCAATACGATGCCGCTGATACCTGCAACTTGACCTACAAATCCGTTTGAAATGCCCTTATATAGCGCGTAAGCAAAAGGGATCAGGATGATAATATCGATAATACTCATAGTTCTAAGTCCAATTTTTCTCAAATATAATTATCTTTTCGTATCTTCGCAAGTTAAAATTTAAAACTATATGAAGTTCGCAGAGTATAAAGGTTTGGATCTAGTCGATGTAAATCGTGCAGTACTAGATAAATGGAAAAAGAATAACATCTTTGGCAAGTCCCTTGAGGCAAGAAAAGGGTGCCCTAAATTTGTATTTTTTGAAGGTCCCCCTTCGGCAAACGGTATGCCCGGTATCCACCACGTGATGGCCCGCAGTATCAAAGATGTATTCTGCAGATACAAGAGTCAGACAGGTTATTTGGTAGAGAGAAAAGCAGGTTGGGATACACACGGTCTCCCAGTGGAGTTGGGTGTGGAGAAGATGCTTGGTATCACCAAAGATGATATAGGAAAAACCATTACCGTGGAGGAGTATAATGATACTTGCCGCAAAGAGGTGATGAAATATACTCAGGAGTGGATGGCACTTACTGAGCAGATCGGTTATTGGGTAGATATGGATGATCCATATATTACCTACGATAACAGATATATCGAGACACTTTGGTATCTGTTGAAGAAGATTTATGACAAAGGTCTTCTTTATAAAGGTTATACCATCCAACCATACTCACCAGCAGCGGGTACAGGTTTGAGTACACACGAGCTTAACCAGCCAGGTTGCTACCGTGATGTTAAGGATACCACTTGTGTTGCCCAGTTTGAAGTTGTCAAAGACGAGAAATCAGATGTGCTCTTCTCAAGAGCAGGCGAACTTCCTGTCTATTTCTTGGCTTGGACCACAACCCCTTGGACCCTCCCTTCAAATACTGCATTGTGCGTTGGTCCTAAGATCAAATATTTGACTGTTAAATCATTTAACCCTTATACAGGTATCCCTGCCCTTTATGTAGTGGCAGAGGCTCTGCTTAATGCACATTTCAGCCCTAAAGCGGCAGAGGTGGCAATGGCTGATTACAAGCAAGGTGACAAACTTGTTCCTTGGGAGGTAGTTGGTGAGCCTTTGATGGGACCTGAACTATGCGGTATCTCATATAAGCAGCTGATCCCTTGGGTAAGACCTGAGGCAGGCGCTTTCAAAGTGATTCCTGGTGACTATGTGACCACAGAAGATGGTACAGGTATCGTTCATATTGCACCTACATTTGGTGCTGACGATAACAAGGTGGCAAAAGCTGCAGGGGTTCCACCTCTTGTGGTGGTTGATGCCCAAGGTGTACGTCAGGCACAAGTGGACAAAGCAGGAAGAATGTACCGCATTGAGGATATGGATCCTGAATTTGTGAAAACCAATGTGGATGAGCAGAGCTACGCTCAATTCTCAGGCAGATATGTGAAGAATGCTTACGATAGCGAAGCTACCGAAGATACACCTACACTTGATGTGGATATCTGCGTTATGCTTAAGCAGGAGAACAAAGCGTTCAAGATTGAGAAACATGTCCACAATTATCCACACTGCTGGAGAACCGACAAACCTATCCTGTATTATCCTCTTGATTCCTGGTTCATCAAGACCACTGCTGTTCAGGACAGAATGGTGGAATTGAATAAGACCATCCAATGGAAACCTGAATCTACAGGTACAGGCCGTTTCGGCAAATGGCTTGAAAACTTGCAGGACTGGAACTTGTCCCGAAGCAGATATTGGGGTACCCCACTTCCTATCTGGAGAAGTGAAGATGGTGCTGAAGAGAAATGTATCGGTTCTGTAGCAGAGCTTTATGCTGAACTTGAGAAATCTGTGGCAGCAGGTTTCATGGCATCAAACCCTCTTAAAGAGAAAGGTTTTGATCCAGCTGATATGAGTAAAGAGAACTACGACAAGATCGATCTTCACAGACCTTACGTAGACAATTATATCCTTGTTTCTGAGTCAGGCAAGAAGATGGTAAGGGAGACAGATCTTATCGACGTATGGTTTGATTCGGGTGCAATGCCTTATGCTCAGGAAGGTCTTGCCAAGCTTGGTGAAGATGCATTCGGCCAGACTGCAGACTTTATCGCAGAGGGTGTGGACCAGACACGCGGATGGTTCTTTACACTACACGCCATCAATACTATGGTGAGCGACAAATGTGCATACAAGACAGTAGTGTCAAATGGTCTTGTCCTTGATAAGAATGGTAACAAGATGTCCAAGAGACTTGGCAACGCGGTGGATCCATTCAAAGCTTTGGACCAATATGGTGCAGACTCACTAAGATGGTATATGCTTACCAATGCACAGCCTTGGGATAACCTTAAGTTTGATGAGGCTGGAGTGGATGAGATGAGGAGAAAATTCTTCGGAACACTTTACAACACCTACTCGTTCTTTGCATTGTATGCAAATGTTGACAGCTTCGACGCTAAAGCGGCTGAGGTTCCTGTAGAGAAGAGACCTGAGATCGACAGATGGATCATCTCATTGATGAACAGTCTGATCAAAGATGTGAAAAACTGCTACGAAAACTACGATGTGACCACTGCAGGCCGTATGATTCAGGACTTTGTATGTGACCATCTAAGTAACTGGTATGTGAGACTTAACCGTAAGAGATTCTGGGGTGGTGAGATGAATGAGGATAAGCTTGCTGCATATCAGACACTTTACTCTGCACTTGAGACAGTGGCTATCCTTGCAGCACCTATCGCGCCATTCTATATGGACAGATTGTTTGCTGACTTGAATGCCGTGTCCGGACGTTATAATGAAGAGTCTGTACACTTCGTAATGATGCCTTCATGCGAAGAGAAATATATAGACAAAGATCTTGAGGAGAGAATGGAACTTGCACAGAGGAGCTCTTCAATGGTACTGGCACTTCGTAGAAAAGTCAATATCAAAGTGCGTCAGCCTCTTGCCAAAATGATTATCCCTGTCCTTGATCCTAAGATCGAAGAGCAATTCGAGAAGATCAAATCACTTGTTCTCAATGAGGTCAATGTAAAAGAGGTGGAATTCATCAAAGATACCACAGGTCTTATCACCAAGAAGATCAAGCCTGTATTCAAGGTACTTGGCAAGAAGTATGGCAAACAGATGAAAGAGATTGCTGCTGCATTCGGAGAGCTATCTCAGGAGATGATTACAGCTATTGAACTTGCAGGTCTTGCAGAGCAAAGCTACACATTGGCATTGCCTTCAGGCGATGTGGTTCTTGAGGCAGCTGACTACGAGATCACCTCAGAGGATATGCCAGGATGGTTGGTTTCTACCGAAGGTAAACTGACCGTAGCCCTTGATGTTACCATCACCGATGAGTTGAAGAAAGAGGGTACTGCACGCGAGCTGATCAACAGAATCCAGAACTTGAGAAAAGATTGTGACTTCGAAGTTACAGACAAGATTAAAGTTCGTATCGAGTCCAATGAGGAAGTGGCAGAATCTTTGCAGATGTTCTCAGAGTATGTATGCGCCCAGACTCTTGCCCTATCAATCGAACTTGTTGAGGGTTTGGCAGAAGGTAAGGATGTAGAGTGGGGAGATGCATCTATAAAGATAGACGTTAATAAAATATCGTAATAATGAGGATATTGTAAATATTATTGCTATATTTACATATTCTTAATAATAAAATATAATAATTATGGCTACTAGTAACAACAGCGATCAAGTTCTAGAAAAGGTACGCTATAGCGATGAAGAACTACAGGAGTTTAAAGAGCTGATCCTACAAAAGCTCGAAAAAGCGAGAGATGACTATGCTCACCTTAAGGCAGCTGTAACCCACAGTACCAGCAATGACACTGAGGATACCTCTCCTACATTCAAAGTATTGGAAGAAGGTGCATCAGCATTGTCAAAAGAGGAGAGCGGACAATTGGCTCAAAGACAGGCTAAATTTATCCAGTCACTTGAGGCAGCTCTAATCCGCATTGAGAACAAAACTTATGGTGTTTGCAGGGAAACAGGCAAACTGATCCCTAAGGAGAGACTAAAATTGGTGCCACACGCTACGTTGTCAGTGGAGGCAAAACTAAACTCGAACAAATAATAGATAGAATGGCACTCAACAGAGGTCATAAACTAACAATCATAGCGGCAATATTATTGGTTATTGACCAGGTATCCAAAATCCTGGTCAAAACCAATATGACTATAGGGGAATCAATCTCTGTCTTGGGGGATTGGTTCCAAATTCTTTTTATAGAGAACCCAGGGATGGCGTTCGGAATGGAGTTCGGCGGAAGCATAGGGAAATATTTCCTCACTATTCTTAGAATCGTTCTGGTGATAGTGATGATCATCTACCTTAGAAAACTGCTGAAGAAAGGTTCCGAGGTCCCAATGGGGGTCTGTGTAGGTATAATGATGGTAATGGTAGGTGCCCTCGGAAATATCCTGGACTGTATGTTCTATGGAATCCTGTTTGGTGAATCTACCATGATGCAAGTGGCCCAGTTTCTCCCTGAGGGTGGCGGATATGCCCCATTTTTCCTTGGAAAGGTGGTGGATATGCTCTATTTTCCATTGATTGATACCACTTGGCCGGAGTGGGTCCCATTTGTGGGTGGAGACAGTCTGATCTTCTTCAGACCTATCTTTAACTTCGCAGATTCGTGCATTACAGTGGGTGCATTATACCTCATGATCTTCCAATGGAAATTCTTTTCTGAAAAATAATACAATATTTTTTGCAGAATAGAGATTTATTTCTACTTTTGCAGTCCCAAACGGGAATTGGAGAGATGGCAGAGTGGTCGAATGCGGCGGTCTTGAAAACCGTTGACCTTAACGGGTTCGGGGGTTCGAATCCCTCTCTCTCCGCAGAAAACAGGCCGGATGATGAAAATCATCCGGTTTTTTTATGTAAAAATCCTCGCAGAGCTTGCTCTAGCAGAGGATTTTTCGCATAAAAAACGGAGCGTAGCTCCAGGCCTGTTTTCTGCAAGGGCCCCTCCGGCGAGGAGGGAGGGAATGCCAGCGGCCCAATCCCGGAGGGAATGCCGGAGGCCCAATCCCGCTCTTTCTTCATCCCAAGACAGTGGCGCACCCAATGTTCATCACATCACCTTCTAGACCACAACAACTGCGCTACCCGTAAAGAAACCCTACGAGTGGCGCATCATAACCACACTGTAGGACCCTCTGGAGTGCATTCACTGCACCACTGTCTTGGAAGATGTGAGCAACTATAGAACATGCCGTTCGTATTGCATCTGGCTCTGACCGGACCCCGCGGGAGCGTGAGGGAATGGCAGAGCCCCAATCCCTTTGCCAGGTAGCTCCAGCAAATCATTAATTCATTGACCCTTCTCAGAAGTGCTAGTACTATTTTATTTCAGAAGAGATCTCTTCTATAGGGATACCGGTATATTTGACAACTTCATCGATGGACATACCGTTTTCGATCATCTTCTTAGCCACTTCGAGTTTGCCTTCAGCAAGTCCTTCAGCACGGGCTCTCTTTTCGGCAGTTCTGCGGATGTTTATTTCGTCTCTTTCGGTAATCATCTCGTGTTGGTATAAATTGCGTTTTTCAGTGCTGAAGTGGGCGATTTCTGCCGCCTTGAAGAGTTTTCTGAATACCCGATTCTGCAATTCAGATGGGAGCTCATCGAGTTTGGACATATATTTCAGTGCATAACACCATTTGTCTATAATGTCCTTACACTCTTCAAGA
>JAEIGA010014718.1_pt1 | contig 11904 bp, 16 predicted proteins | sample 9270691 | NCBI WGS metagenome assembly JAEIGA01 (sample SAMN17057246, study PRJNA624740) | gut metagenome | biome: biome; isolation source: fecal sample | host: Bos grunniens | place: China: Xizang | collected 2019
AGAATTACGTTATCAATAGCGCAACAGCAACGGAAAAGAACTGCAACGATGCGCTCAACCATTACAACGATAACACCGACACCGCAAGCCCGTTTACCGTTATTAGCGATATAAGCCTGTTAAAGACAACAACGATCGAGAGAAAAACATTGTTTGATGCCTTTACAGAGCTTATAAACAGTTACGGTGGGCATTGGCATAGGGATAACTTTACTTTTGCCATAATGTCAAGCATTGGTGAAGACAGGGGCGTAGTGCTGGCATACAACAAGAACATCACCGATATAAAGGTGGAGGAAAATTGGGATAATGTATGCACAAAGCTCCTGCCTTATGTCAAAGACGGAGACGATACGATAACATTAGATAGCACCTATGTCGAGCTGAGCGAAAGCTTGTATGATCTTCCGCATACAAAGGTAATAGAATTTAAGTTTGAAGCCAAGGAAGGCGAGGTTGCTCCTAACTCCAACGAAGGTTGGAAAGAGTGGTTACGCAGTCAAGCAACGAGGTATTTGGAAGAAAACAAGCTCCCGCAAGTAAATTATTCAGTCTCGGCAAAGTTGGATAATGTGTCGGATGTGGGCGATACAATTTATATCAAGCATCCGAAATGCAAGGTTGATATTACAACGAATGTTATATCGGTTAAGTATGATGCGATCACGGGGAAATATACCTCTATTGAGTTCGGTAATTTCAAAAAAGAAATTAAAAACTTGGCTCAGGAAGTTGCAAACATCGTTGAAACAGACAACGAGAAGAAGATTGAAGAGACAAGTGCTTTGCTGCAAGCTCAGCTTGCATCATCAACGGCAAGCATAAATTCCGTATTATCTGGGAGCTTTGTAATCAACAACGGCAACGAGCTTTTGGTTGTGGATAGGCTACCGAAAGAAGAAGCGGTTTACTGCTTGAAGATAAACAGTGCGGGTATCGGCTTTAGCAACACGGGTATATACGGGACATTCACAAGTGCTTGGACTATTGACGGAACACTTAATATGCAAGCGGTTAACGTTATCAATTTGACGGCGTCTTTGATTAAGGGTGGCACGCTTAAATTGGGTGGCACAAACGATGCAAGCGGAACGTTTGAGCTGTACGATAATTCCAATAAACTTATCGCCATGATGGATAGAACGGGTCTTACGGTTCATGCAACGAACGGCGATTACGTGAAGCTCAATGCGGATGTTGGATTTGCTGGCTATAACAAGAACGGCACAAAGATCTATTGGGCTGACGGCGATGTATTCCGCATGAAGAACGCTGAGGTTGAGAACGAAATTAAAATTGCAGGAAAAATCAAGATCGTGCCTGTGTCAACGGAAACAAACGTTGGTGTAGGCTTTGTGGCATTAGCATAGGAGGGTATTGAATGGCGATTATAAGCAGTAACGGTTCAAAAGGACATCATAAATTCACATTAACCGTAACGAATAAACTTGAAGAGACATCGATAAAAGACAATGCCTCTACCGTATCGTTTAGTTTTGTTCTTTCCTCTCTTGGTGGCGGTTGGAATTGGGAGCAGTGGGGTGCAAATATATCCTACGTTATCACGATCAACGGCACTAACTATACAGGCTCGATAGCAAACTATGACGGTTATAGCGATGTTACACTCAAGAGCGGAACATTCGCTGTCAAGCATAATGCGGACGGTAACAAGACCATATCGTTTAGCTTTGCCGTAACAGACACTTCGGGTCAAACATACACCTGCGGAAACGCAAGTGCAAACGGCTCTATGGCTTTGGCAACAATTCCCCGATATTTGAGCATTACATCGTTTTACGTTTCAAATACAACAGAGACATCGGCGGTTGTAAGCTGGAGGGCAAGCGATGCGAGAGACAGCACATATTATAGCCTTGACAACGGTGCGACTTGGATAGGATCGGCAACAGACGGTGAATCTTTGGCAAGTGATTTAAAAAGCGGAACATTCAATATCTTAAACCTGACAGCAGGCACAACTTATAATATTAAGGTCAAGATCAAGCGAACCGATAGCCAGCTATGGACTGAAAGTAACGTTTTGCCTTTCACAACATACGATTATCCGTATTGTACAGATAGCCCTGACTTCACTATTGGCAATAAGATGACTTTAAGCTTTTACAATCCATTAAGCAGGAGTGTAAATGTTTATTTGGAGCTTGCGGATGGAAGTGTTGCCGGTGGCGATACAGTAGCAGGAACAAGTATAAGCGGTTACTTAAATGAATATTGGCAGAACGATCTTTATGCATCTATTCCCAATGCCAGAAGTGGCAAATATAAGGTAAGAGTAGTTTATGGTTCTGTCACAAAGACAAGAGATAACGGAAACACTTATTCAATAAGAGGTACAGAAGTACCTACCATAAATGCGTTTGATTACATCGACACCAACAGCTCTGTTGTTGCTATTACGGGAAATGAATTTCAAATCGTACAGAACAAGTCTTTGTTGCAAGCTCGTTTTCATTCTGCAACTCCTAACTACGGAGCTGGTAGCATTGTAAAGTATATCGCAGAGTGCAACGGTATTTCTAAAGAATGCACAGGTGCAGGCACTTTGGATTTGGGAACGGTTAACAGTTCAAGTAATGTAGGTATAAAGCTGACAGTTTATGATAGCAGAGGTTTGTCTGCATCCAAAACGATCACCGTTAATATTATTCCTTACGAGAATCCTAAAGCAACCGTTGAGCTTAAAAGATTGAACAACTATGAGGATGAGACATACTTAACGGTTGACGGTTCTATATCAAGCGTAAACAACAAAAACACGATGACAATACAATACCGGTATAAGTTGTCGGGCAATTCTTACGGCTCATATACCACAATAGCTGATCGCGCAAAGCAAACTTTATCGTTGGATAAAAATAACTCATATATATTCAACGTTGTTGTTACCGATATATTCGGGGGAACATTTAGTAGCGAATATGTATTGAACAAGGGTGTTTTCCCTTTATTCATTGATACGGTGAAAAACTCGGTTGGAATAAACTGTTTCCCTTCTGCTGAGAAGAGCTTTGAAGTAAATGGATATGATCTGTACGATTTTGCTATGCGTTACGAAAAATCACATAGACGGATTTATGTGGGTGGTGCAGGTGGAGTTACCATAACCGTTGACAAGACCAATTCAACCGACAAGATCCCGATTGTAATAACGGGCGTTGACAACGGAAAAGATGTACCCGTGCATACGATTGTTCAATTTTACCCTTATGAAGCTAATGTTGCAGCCCGCGTATTGAATCTCGGTCATCCGTACACAGTAACGAGGTCGGGGCAAAAGATACACATAGATGCTTCGCCATATTCGTATTTAGAGGTATCCGTTCCTTTAGGTAGCGAAATAACATTATCAAATAGTGCGTTGTAAAGGAGAAACGATGGGAATAATCAATTTCATAAAAGAGTATTGGGTGCTGATAGCCTTCGCTGTCGGCGAGGTTGGTGTTGTGTGGGCTTTTGTAGGGTCGATTAGAAGGGGCATCAAATGCACCTTGCGCAATGATATATTAGATATTTACGATAGGTGCAAGGACAAGAGGGAGATCACCCATTACCAATTACAGAGCATTAAATACTCTTATGATGTTTATAAAAAACTCAAAGGCAATTCGTTTGTTGATGATATTGTGAAAAAAGTAAATGATTTTGAAATAGTAGATTAGGAGGTAAAGAATGGCAAAGCATGGAGGGGTTAAAGATAGCGGGGAGCATTTCGTCATCAACCCCGCATCGAGAAAGGTGGCTGTGCCGCATGCGCACAAATCCATTGCCACCGTGGGCGATCATAACTCGGAGCAAATCGTCTTCTCATGCCCGCAAATAATTGATGGTCACGATGTATCGCAGTGTGCGCGCCGCTACATTACATGGATCAATGTAAACGGCGATATGGGACACGATGAGTTACAGGTGACGCAAGTCGAACAGGGGCAGGAAGGCATGCTCTATTTGGCGTGGACTATACGCAAGCCGCTAACCGCGGCAAATGGGGTTGTTCAGTTTTCTGTCCATTTTGAGGACGTTGCAGAAGACGAGGTTGTGCTCTACCGATGGAGTACCGCCACTTGTAAGGACTGCGATATACTCGACAGCATCAATGCGGTCTTGGGGGTGTACGAGGCAATATATGTTGTGGATGACGAACTTGTTATTGCTGATTATACCCCCGTGAACGATGAGACGCTGGTGCTCGATACAAATGGCATTATCCCAAGTGGAACGCTTATTATTGACACCAATGGAGTGCATGATGTGGGGCAATACGCCAAGGCACAAGTTAACGTTATACTGGACGAGGATCTTATTCCAGCCAATATTCGTGAAGGTGTCACCATTGGTGGGGTTACTGGCGAATTAAAGGTCGCGAAAAACATCATATACACTGTCGAAAACAACATAACCGATCAATCTGGCAATTATGATGTTGAGTGTGAATGGGTATCGTACGATGGCGATGGCGAGCTAATGCTTGCAAGCAACACCATAGCAATGGGCACAAGTATGGATATACACATTGCAGAAGGGTCTATGTTTTATGCAACCGTGAAGCATGAGACCGGCGTGGGCATTAGGGGCAAGACAGAGGGCGGTCAACCGATGTTTTTCACGGATGACGGAACGTGCTTCCTTTATATCGGCAAGGTAGGAAGCCTAACGGGAAAACTTATAATATCTATGAAATAAAGGAGGCAAATGTAATGAATGTAATAAGCACTATAAAGATAAACGGCAAGAAGTACAGCTTTCCTGCCGATAAAATCTTTGTCCGCTATTCTTCCAAAGCAGACGGCGCGGATTTCACCGAGAACTGGAGCGATGGTCAAGGTTATATTGGCATTGCAACCGGTCGAACGGCACCCGCAGAAAAGGGTGAATATACTTGGCAACGGATCGGGGACTTCATAAATGTAAGGCAGAGTACAGGCTACAGCACCACCGATGCTATGAGCCAAGCAGCAACCACTGCTGAACTGGAGGCGATACGGAATCTTTTTGAAAAGCCCCTTCAGGAACAGGTTGACACATACCTTGATGCACATCCTGAGATGACCACCACGGTGCAGGACAAGTCACTTGGTGCGGAAAAACTGACAGACAAGGGCATTAGGGATATAAGGGGATATGTCACCCCTGACATGTTCGGTGCTGTTGGTGACGGTGTAGCAGATGACACTGATGCATTCCAGAATGCACTTGACTATGCCACCACAAACCTTATACCTTTTCTGGTGAATAAGGATTACAAGGTGCGAAGCATCAACATCACAGATCGTTACCTGTTGGGTATAAAGATTATGGGTGTCACTAAATCCGAGCAGAGAAGGGCAAAAATCATTGTTTATGGTGCAGATTCCGTGGGTCTTGACATTTCAGGTACTGAAAGTATTACCTTGGAAAACCTTTGCGTTGTTGGTGATGCGACAGAACCACCCAAGTGTCTGTTGTACGCAGGTAGAACTATAAACAATCCCCAATCTAATGGTCATATAATCAGGGGTTGCAGATTTGTGGGTAATGTAACCATTGCATATATCTACAATTATGCTGGTGAGATGTGGACACTTTACAACACCAAGATTACAATACCTAAAGAATCCCCTGCCAAGTATGGTTTTTATGGTACTGCCATAAACACCGAAGGGGTGGTATCACCCTTTAGAACATTAAGCAATGGTGCTTCACCTTTGACATGCACATCGTTCAAGTCTTGTTCTTTTTCAAGCGCAAACGGTGGTGTGACTGTGCATATTGAAAGTGAAGAAAGATATGATGCGAAGGGAAATAAGTTAGACACTACTGTTGCACAAATTAACTTTGATGGGTGTTATGCGCATAATCCGATCAACACCAGTTATTATTTTAAGGGTGTAACAGGTGGCGTGACCTTCATCAGTTGCACCGATGAATCACTTATACAGGGGGCATCCGACAGAACCGCACCAATGATATGGTGTGATGTTAGTGGCTCTACCATCTTAACTGGATTCCAAATGCTCGGTTGTGTGCTTTATGGGGATTCTGGAATCCCGTATTTGAAAGCTGATTGTAACATTGTTAACTACCACGTAGATGGTTATACTATGGGCAACAGCGGTTCATGGATATTCACAAACCAGCTTCAGCACGCAAAGCACGGATATTTGCGAAAGGCTGAAGTATTCCACGTTCTCAATTTTGCAAAAGATATTGACATCGTTGGAGAAGCACCCCTTTGTGGTGCTGCTGGTTTTGATAACTGGGGCAACCTTGATCTTAAAAACGGTAGTTTCATCCAGCTTCCGAACCGTGTTTATTATGAATATGGGGGAAGCCCAGACGGGAAGATCAGTGCATCACCCGGTTCAATAGTTCGTGACACTGTCAATAACCATTATTACCTTGGCACAGGTTGGAGTCCGTGGGCGAACCCGTCATGGAAGAAGTTAATATAAAAACTGAATACAAGAAAAGGGCTGTGAAACCAATCACAGCCCCTTTTTTATTGCCCGTATTCAATTTTGTTTGTTAGGGTGGGTAAATATTTATAGGTGCAAAACAAAATCGAAAATATGGCGGTTTTAAAGCCTTCCCGTGCGCTATTTGCCTTGCTTTATAGTAATTATCATAAAAAGCAATCGCGCCCACCTAACTGTTTTTTATTATAATCAAAATTCGCGAAAATAAATAGCTAAATTGCCTTTAGCTTTTTCATATACAACCTTATCCAATATTGTGCGCAAAGCCTCGTTCTTTGCCGTTTCGGTTGCGTCTGGGCGTTTGATAAATTCAACGATCTCAGCAACCTTCTTGGCGTATGCGTCAATGTCAATTTCTGTTTTCGGTGCTTCTTCATCGCGCTTCGCAATAAGGCTATTGATACGTTCGGTAATTTCCTTCTTGTTTTGTCCGTATTGCTCTATCGTGTCTATTTCGGCAAGGAATGCTTGTTTTGCTCTTTCAAGCTTTCTTTCCTCTATGGCGATGAGCTTATCATAGTCAATGGTTTCTGTGCCGGTTTTCTTCGGTGCTTTTGGTACAATAGTGAATTGCTTGGTTGCTATGATCTGCTCTAAACCTTCTATAAGAGCGGATTCTATCTTTGGCATAGTAATCGAATGAGAGACGGTACACGAACCTTTGGCATAATTACAGCATTGTAATGTTTTGATTCTTTTCTTTCCGCTAACAACAGAACTCATAGCTAATGTACTACCGCAAACACTGCACCTTGTTATTCCTTTAAGCATATAATCAACCGCTTGTTCTCGTTTAGCATACTTTGGGTATGATTTTTTCATCTGCTTAATTCTTTCCTGCACCTTATCCCACAGATCCATTGAAATTATCGGTTCGTGTAGTCCGCCAACAATCACAATATCTTCGTCATTGTAATTTCGTTTTGATATAGCTCTTGTGCCGTTTGGGCTTCGTCTTACCATACCTATATATGCAGGGTTATTTAACATATAACTAATCCAACGGTTTTCCGGAGCGTTGCCTTGTCTTGTGCGAACACCACGATTACATAGATCAACGGCTATTGCACGCATGCCTTCACCGTCTGCGAACCTTTGGAACACTTCACGAACAATATCGGATGCACCGCTCTTTTCATCGGGAAACCATTGTTTATCTTCCATGTAATAACCGAATGGAGCATTGCATATAGGCTCACCGCGCGATACCTTTTCTTCCATACCTCTTGATACTTCCACGCCAAGATTTATAGAGTAAAATTCATCCATCCATTCGATGATACGTTCAATAAGCGTACCAAAATGTCCTTCGGGGATAGGCTCGGAGACAGAGACAACGGAAACATTGCTCTTTCTTAGCAGGTTCTTATACAATATAGCCTGTTCTTGATTACGGGCAAATCTTGAAAATTTCCAAACGTAAATTGTTTCAAATGGGTGGCTTTTCTCCTTTGCCGTTGCGATCATTCTGTTGAAATCGTCACGCTTCTTAACATTTCTTCCTGAGATACCGTCATCGTAAAATACGTATTCATCAGGGATGACACAACCGTCCTTGGCGGCATGTTCTCTTATTTTCTTTAGCTGTGAATCGGGGGAGTATTCATCCTGCCTCTCGTCGGAAACACGGATGTAAGCGGCACCGATCTTTAATAAATCATCCAAGTTATCACTTCCTTTATTGGTCTATGGGTTTGATCTTTGTAAAGTAATTATAAACTGCAAGAAGCTCGTCTTTGTGCTGAAGCTTTCCTTTAAGAAGCAGTATTTCGGTTTCTTGTGCGGCGGTCTTGGCTCTAAGCATTTCAAGCTCTGCGAGAACAAGATCACGTTCTGCCTCTACCACATCGGTTGTTTCCTTGACTTTAGCGAGTGTTTCCGTAGCAACGATAACCTTTGATTCTGCAAAGATTTCGTCCAGTGAGCTATCAAGGGCTATTGCGATGCGGCGCACCGTGTCAACATATGGGTTATCAGTTTCGCCCGCAAAGATGCGTTTAATGGTGCTTTCGGGTATCTTGGTAGCATCGGAAATCTGCTTGCAGGTCATTCCTTTAGCCTTTTTTAATTCTTTGAGATTTTCAAGCCACATATTTTATCCTTTTCATAAAAATTAGTATTATTCTTTGTACTTTCTATGGTAGCAAAGTTGAGTATAAAAGTGCAAAAGTTGAGTATTGAATATGGGTATTATTGCGAGTATAATTTTTATCGCAGGATCCGACAAAATTTGTTTGACAATACTGGTATAATGAGATAAACTGAAAACGATATATAGGAGAACAACAGTTCACTATTTAGTATTAAGGGGGATTTGAGCAATGACAGAAAATGAGAGAGAACTAATTAAATTAATTCGTGAAAACGATAATCCTGAAAAAGCCTTAATTAAGGCTGTCGATATTATTCTTTTGCATTTAGTGCAGCAGAAATCATTTGAAGCACAAGCCGTTGCTGTGGCTCAGGAACTTGCCTAAATAAATCTAACAACACCTTTTCGCCCTCGGTGAGCTTCAGCTCTTCGGGGGTGTAGTTTTTCTTGCTATCGCTCCATCCCATTAGGTATTCCTGCGACACATTGAAAGCCTTCGATAATTTTTCGATAACATCCAACGGAATCTTTGCTGTTGTTCCCGATGCGTACCTTTGAAGTGATGACTTCTTTATTCCTGTTGTTTTTTCCAATTCTTGATAAGATAGCCCTGATTGCTCTATCAATGATTTTATTCGTGCAGAACGAGTTGACATTTCTTTCACCTCCTGTCCTATATTTTACACTATACATCCCAAAAATGCAATAGCTAATCAAAAAATTTTTTAATTTTATCCCAAAAAAGGGTTGACAAACGAAAAAAAGTGTGCTACAATATAGGCACATCCCACTTGTGGGATAAAAACAGATAAGGAGGTTTTTATGGTAGATGTAAACAAGCTGAAGTCACAAATGGTTCTAAAAGGGCACACCCAAAAATCACTTGTGGCAGAGATGAACAAGCGTGGCGTTAAGACCACTGAGAACACTTTTAGTTCTAAGATGAATGGTAGATCACAGTTCGATTGCGTTGATGCAGATGTGATTTGCGACATCCTCGAAGTGGATGATTCGGCAACGAGAGCCGAAATTTTTTTGGCGTAATCATCCCATTTTTGGGATAAAATCAACAAACACAAGGAGAAAAGAAAATGAAAGACAAGCTGATTGAGGAAATGAACGAGATTGTCGCTTCAAAAATATGCGAAGCGTACAGTCCAATATGTGATGAATGGCAACCGCATAATTGCGGAAAGTGTTATGCGAACGACACGCATATAAACGAAATATCCGAAGCCCTTTACAACACGGGCTACCGCAAGCAGAGTGAGAATGTTATAGAACCGCCTTGTAAAATAGGCGATGAGGTGTATTGTATTATTGCAAAAGGCGGTTTTGCGGGAGGACTAATATTTACAGGTCATATCATAAAGCGAAAGGTTGATAAACTCATTTATGATGGCAACAGGTGGGAAATGATGTCCGATCGCGTTTATCCCGACTTTAAAGACGGAAATGGATTGATATATGCGTATTTCGGTGACCTTGTGTTTGTTAGCGAAGAAGAAGCAAAGAATAGGTTAGAAGAAATTCTTGCTGTTGGAGATAGGAGAACAAGAAAATGAAAGAATACGGACTAACCGATGAACAGGTGGAGCAGGAGATCGAGAGACTTTCTGCATCCGAGGCGGTTGCCCTTGCAAGACGAGAGGCAAGATTGAAATATCGCAGACGGCAATTTTTGTATCAGCTTCGCGATCTTGAAAAGAAGGGCAAAGCTCTTATGAAAGCGGGTATCACAAGAGAAGTGCTTGATGCCATGTATTCTTGTGACGAAGAGAGCTAAAGAAACATACTATAACAGCAAACGATTAAAAGGAGCTTTGATATGGCAAGGAAGGAAAAGAAGCTCACTTGTACATTTTTTGTCGGTGAAAACAAAGTGGACGAGCTGACTCCCGAACACCTTGAAAAAATGTCTCAAAAGCTGGGAGAGGTAATGAGCATCTATTACACGGCAAATCCAGCCGAATACAAACAACTGAAAGGAAAATAAGAAAATGAGCCGACAGGTCACATATTTTGAAACGGGTTACATCCGCAAAGTCACAAGACAAGATCTCTATGAGTTCGTTGCATACGATAACATCGATGCAATGTTCAATGACATCAGCAGGATTTACTGCTTCGATGACCTCGATGATACGTATCAGGTAATCGCCATCTTTTGTAAAGGTTTCAAGGTTGAGTATGTCGGTTGGCAACCTGCAATGCACTTTGAATACAGAATTGTTGATGACGGTGAGCTTGTTTGGGAAGGCTGGTTTGAGCAATGGGATCACTGAGAGGAGAAAAGGAAATGAAAAAGGTGTTCGGAGTATTTAAGGAAACTGTGTTATGGGTCTTGGGCTTTGATGGCAAAAAACGGCGTTGGGCTGCGGATAACGGCTTGTGCGACTTTAGCGGTCAGGGTCGCGATAAATACGGAAGGTGAGGTAAAGAAAAATGATTACATACGAACAGATTAAAAACGCAAATAGCGAGATCAAAACAACGGACATTAAGGGCAAGGATTACGCAGAAGTGCCGCAAAGGATCAAGGCGTTTAGAAGCGTTTGCCCGAACGGTGCGATTGTAACGGAGCTTTTGCACAACGAAAACGGGATGTGCATATTCAAGGCGAGTGTTTACGATGAAAAGCAGATGCTTATCGGTACAGGCACAGCTTATGAAAGAGAGGACAGCTCATTCATCAATAAGACAAGCTACATCGAAAACTGCGAGACATCGGCGGTTGGTAGAGCGTTAGGAATGTGCGGATTTGGTATTGATGCATCGGTGGCAAGCGCGGAAGAAGTGCAGAACGCTATGCTTAATCAAGAGCCGAAGGCAGAAGCAAAGACCGAACCGAAAGCGACAGAAAAGCAGATAGAGCTGTTAGATAAGCTCTATAAAGATGAGGAAATGCCCAAAATCTTTGAATGGGCGAAAGTCAATGATATTCACGATTTGACGGTATCTCAGGCAAGCAAGTTGATCTCCAAGAGAAAGGGTAACAAATAATGAACGAGTTAATCAAGATCGAAAACGGCAATTCCATACTTGACATGGCTGTTAGCAATAAGATCGCAGAATTTGAAAGGCAGATCAAGTTTATCAAGGAACAAGAGGAAGCTTTGAAGGAAGCTATCAAGGTGGAAATGGAAACAAGGGGCATATTGAAGGTCGAGGATGCAACAAACGGCATGACGATAACCTATATAGCACCGACTTGCAGGGAGACGTTCGATAGCAAGAAATTCAAGGCAGATAATCCTGATATGTACGATGAATATGTAAGGCTATCACCTGTTAAGTCAAGCATCCGGATAAAGTTGGATTAAGGAGGGACAAAAG
>JAEIGA010014719.1_pt1 | contig 11904 bp, 14 predicted proteins | sample 9270691 | NCBI WGS metagenome assembly JAEIGA01 (sample SAMN17057246, study PRJNA624740) | gut metagenome | biome: biome; isolation source: fecal sample | host: Bos grunniens | place: China: Xizang | collected 2019
GATGTCGCCTTAGAGACAGCTGATATTGTCTTGATGAAGAACGATCTCCCGAAGATTGCTGAAGCCATCAAGCTCTCGAAAAAGATGAACCGCATCATACGCCAAAACGTCATCTTCTCTATTACCGTGATTATGGTACTGATATGCTCCAACTTCTTTCAAGTCCTAGACCTCCCATTTGGTGTCATCGGACATGAAGGAAGCACTATACTTGTCATACTGAACGGATTGCGCCTGCTTAAGTCGTGAGCCAGAGAGCCTGCTGCCTTTAAAGAATGGGAGCAGGCTCTTTATTTATGGAAAGAAGCAGCCTAGATGATTCGTCCTTAAAGGGAGGACAACGCTCAAAGGCCCATGCAAGGAAACTCGGTTCCGTGACTCCATTCTCTCCAAAAGAAAAAGACTCTCCTCAGGAAGGAAAGTCTTGTCTATTTCCTCGCACGATTTTGCGATAGGACGGCGTTTATTTCTCCGCCGACTATAATAACGAAACCAGATATATAGAACCAGAGCATTAAGACAATCAATCCGCCTAAACTTCCATACGTAGATGAATAGTTAGCGAAGGTGTTGATATAAAAGGAGAAGGCGAGTGATGATAGCGCCCATCCTACACTTGCAAACAGAGCTCCGGGCCAAGCTGATTTAAGAGGGATCTTCTTATCCGGGCCAAGCCAATAAAGCATCGTAAAGACGAACGTTGTGATAGCAATCGAAATCGTCCAGCGAAGCAGAGTATATAGAAAAGATGGCTGAAAGCCTAGGAAGTCAAAGATAACATCTAGAATCATTTTACCGAAAATAGGGAGCAAGAGTGAAATAACGACAACGATAATCATACCCAAGGTAAGTACAAGAGCTAGTGAGCGACTTACGATGAAGGAACGGCTTTCTTCAACATCATAGGCATGGTTGAGCGCTCGTATAATCGCATTAATACCATTGGATGCCGACCAAACCGTCGCCAGGATCCCAAAGGATAACAAGCCGCCATTACGGTTCTCCATGACTGTCATGAGACTGGACTCAAGCAAAGCGACAGATTCTTTCGGCACATATGCTTCCAGCATACGGATAATATCCTCCGTTGTTACCGGAAAATACGGTAACAGGGTAATCGTAAAGATTAACAACGGGAAGATTGATAATAAAAAATAATAGGCCAACTGGGCTGCAAGCCCAGTAATCTCACCATCTTTGATTTTTTCGTAAAGGTGCTTCATAATAGATTTCTTCTTATATCGATCAACTTCTGTCACGACTTTCGCCACATCAGTTCCTCCTTACATTAAGTGAGTTATTGGATGGAAGTAGAAGTGGCATTCTTATTAGTAGATGTTTGTTCATTCTCATTTTTATTCGTATGCTTATCAACGACAACTTCCTTCGTTTCTTTAATCACACCCGCTACCTGTGGCGGCACTTCCTTCATTTCATCTACCTTGCTTGAGATAAAGGCTACATCCTCACTGATTTGCTCAATACTTGTGCGAAGCTTGCTGCTCATTTCCTTCAAGCTTCCAACAATATCATCCGGATTCTTTGCCATTGACTTAGCATTGGTCATCATGCTCTTGCTGCCGGTCATCACCGAATTCCTTGTGTTTTTATCCAGAAGGCTGATGGCGATACCCGCAACCGCTCCACCTAAAATACCGAGCCATAATTTATTGCTTTTTTGGTTTCTCATATCCAATCCACTCCTTTTAGTTTTCTGTTTCATATTCATAGATTTACCTATATCTGGGGAGTTGTAAACATTATCTTGCCATTTCATCATTAAACCCGTCAAATAACACCTCTTTTTAACTATACGCAAAATAACCATTTGACAGCCGTATAGATAAATGGAAAAATAAAGGCTAACAATCATAAAAGCGAGGGATCCATTCAGTGGCAGATATATCAAAGAAAAGCCCGGAAAACATCGAGCATATCATTTCATCCATACAAGAAAAATTACAAATGATCAACGCTGCCGCCATGAGGCCAGAAAGCTTCACAGAGAGCTCCTATGAGGACTTGCTCGAGATTTATGAGATGGTCATGTCAAAAGACCGCTTCAGCCCAAGAGAGATGCAAGCCATTGTAGAGGAACTAGGCAATCTGAAGAAATAGCAAAAAGGGAAGGACGCAAGGGTGTCCTTCCCTTTTATGATTATTTAGAGAGAAGAGCCAGTGATTCACGGTTAAAAGCCGGGATGTCATCCGGCTGCCTGCTTGTGACAAGCTGTTCGCCGCACACGAAAACCTCTTGGTCATGATATGTTGCACCAGCATATTCTAAATCAACCTTGATGGATTTATACCCTGTCACATCGCGACCTTCAAGGGTCTTAGCCGTAATGAGCAACTGAGGTCCGTGACAGATAGCGAATACCGGCTTTTTCTCATCCATAAATGCCTTAGCGAATGTGACAAAGCGCTCATCGCCGCGAAGCTGGTCCGGAGAGAATCCGCCAGGGATAAATAATGCATCATACTCATTAGGGGAAACTTCATCAATACCCTTATCAATTGACACTTGTTCCTGGCCTTGCTTTCCTTTTACGGTTTGCCCCTTCTCCAAGCCAATTGTCACAACTTCATGACCAGCCTCACTGAAAGACTTGGCCGGGTCTGTGTATTCTACGTCTTCGAATAAATCTGTGATCACGCATGCAATTTTTTTACCCATTTCCATTCCTCCCGTTGTTATAAAATGTATTCTCACTTCCATTTCTTCCCGTCAAGAATGTTTATAAACCCATTTGAGGCAATTGAAAGAGGCTGGGACATAAGTATTTCAGTCAATAATTAACCCGAACTATTAGGAGATATTTTAATTAATATTTCGTCTTTAATAGTTAGGTTTTTTGTTATTTTCAATAGATTTGTTCATTTTGTATACCATTATTACTAACTAGGGAGCGGAGGCTACTCGGCTCCTGCGGGAAATAGAGGAAAGGCTGAGACCTCGCAGGCGTAGCTGAGGAGGCTAAAGCCTTCCTCCCCGCGGAAAGCTAGTGGCCGCAGCGCAATGGAACGAACTTATTCTTCCAACATAACCCATTGATAAGTGACATAGTCTCCTAAGATTTATTTAGATATCGTTCGTCTTTCAGGATCGTTTATAAGTTATGTCCCAGCCCCTCTTGGTTCATTCTTCATAATCATTCTATCCCCAAAGGATCTATAGCCAATAAGATTCCTAAATTGATGCCTTATCCGTTCTCTACTAAATTTCCAATCTATATATCGGCTAGTTCCTAATCGTTATAGCCGATAATGCCAATATGAGCAAATAGACTTACTTAGATTGGTATAGAAATAAACAGAAATAGACAGTAGTTCTTTTTTCCAAAAAGGATTGAAAACTGCCCAAATCAAGTAAATACCACTATTTCGATTTGATTTTTTTGACAAATATGTCGATGATAGCATTATTTTGTAATATTCTTGTCAAATATCTCTAATCATGCTGTAACCTATGAAACTAGGTTCTTAGTTATAGTAAGAAAGTAGATAAAAGGCGGTATAATTTACCAATTCCGTCAAATATATAAACGGGGGTCAATTATGAAAAAGTTAATCATCGCTATTACCATTCTGTTGTCGTCTGCTCTTTTGCCATTTGGACCTGGTCAATCAGATGCATCTGCTGCCTTTTCAACAAATAATGTAAATAAGATTGTCAACACAGGAAAGAAATACATAGGTACTCCCTATAAATGGGGCGGCACTACTCCAAAGGGGTTTGATTGCTCGGGGTTTGTGAATTACACCATCAAGAAAGCCACAGGCAAGACTGTGCCTCGTACATCAACAGCCCTCTACAAAAAAGGGACAAAAATCTCTAAATCTAAATTGAAAAAAGGCGATCTGCTATTCTTCAATACATCTGGCAGAGGGGTCTCCCATGTAGCCATCTATATGGGGAATAACAAGATGATTCACGCCGCATCAAAGGGCGTCAAAGTAGATACACTCAGCAATTCATATTGGAATAAACGGTATGTTGGCGCAAAACGCTACTAATACCATTAATAAAGCAGAGCCCGCATCAATAAGACTGTACAGTCCTGATGCGGGCTTTCATTTATCGTTTATTCCCTTGCCTTAATAGCGCATATAAATCTTCTTCTAACCTGATTGCATGAACCTCCGCCTGCTTCACGGCATCCTTAACCCCTGCATTGTAATAGTGGGGGCCAATCTGTTCGGCGAAGAAATCAAGAATCACACCGGCCGCCAATTCACCTATCTCCTCATCACGTTCCCGTTGATAGAAATATTGAATTTCACCGATGATTCGTCTTCTCTCATCCGCATTCCACTTCACTAACATCAAGACGGCCTCCTTTTGACCAAAAAAAGTAGAGGAGACATCTCCTCTACTTTATCTTACTCGATATCAGCCTTGAGCAACAGGCTTCTTTAATTTTCTTGTTAGCATCTGATGGGCATGTTCCACCAATTCATCACTAGGTGAGCTAATTTCAGAAAGCGGATATTTATATCCAAGCGCTTCCCATTTATAAACACCGAGCTGATGATAAGGCAGTATCTCAACCTTCTCGACATTTTCAAGTGTGCCGATGAAATCCCCTAATTGCTCTAGGTATTCATCCTGATCATTGATAGTTGGCACTAAAACGTGTCTAATCCAAACCGGCACTTTCTTATCAGAGAGATAGCGGGCAAATTCAAGAATCTGCTCATTCGGTTTGCCTGTCAGTTTAATGTGACGTTTACTGTCAATATGTTTAATATCCAGCAAAATCAAATCGGTGTATTTCAACAACTCTTCCAGTTCCTCAAGAAATTCCGGTTTATTCGCAAAGCATCCTCCAGAAGTGTCAATCGTTGTGTGAATGCCTTTTTCCTTACAGAGCTTGAATAGCTCAGTGACAAATGGCATTTGCAAGAGCGGTTCCCCGCCGCTTACCGTAATACCGCCGCCTGAAGCATCCATAAAGGCTTTGTATTTTACAACATCCTCCAAAATCTCTTCTGGGGTTACTTGTTTGCCCGTGCCTATTTTCCAAGTATCAGCATTATGGCAGTATTGGCATCGTAATAAACATCCTTGAGTGAATACAATGTAACGGATCCCTGGGCCATCGACTGTTCCACAAGTTTCAACAGAGTGAATATTCCCGTAAATCATGAGATCCCATCCTTTCTTTTTTCAAAAAATGTAAATGCGTTTCTATAAGAGAGTCTCCCTGCTTTGGACAGGGAGACTCTGCTCAATACTTAGGAGTATTTATTACATTGTTTCGTGGAACGTACGGTTGATAACATCGATTTGTTGCTCACGAGTCAACTTGATGAAGTTAACCGCATATCCGGATACACGGATTGTCAATTGCGGATACTCTTCTGGGTGTTCCATCGCATCAAGTAATGTATCACGGTTGAACACATTGATGTTCAAGTGGTGACCTTCTTTTGATGCATAACCGTCTAAGATTGCCGCAAGGTTTGCTTCACGTTGGTCTTCTTCACGTCCAAGGGCTTTTGGAACCATGGAGAATGTGTTAGAAATACCATCTAAGGAGCACTCATATGGAAGCTTCGATACAGAAGATAGGGAAGCTAGAGCACCTTTTGTGTCACGGCCGTGCATTGGGTTCGCACCTGGTGCGAATGGTTCGCCAGCGCGGCGTCCGTCTGGAGTATTACCAGTTTTCTTACCATATACTACGTTAGAAGTAATTGTAAGAATGGATTGTGTGTGCACAGAGCTGCGGTATGTTTTATGTTTTTTCAATTTAGTCATGAAGTTTCTTACAAGCTCAACTGCCATGCTGTCAACGCGATCATCGTTGTTTCCGTATTTAGGGAAGTCACCGATGATTTCAAAGTCAACTGCTACGCCGTTTTCGTCACGGATTGGTTTAACTTGTGCGTATTTAATCGCGCTTAATGCGTCAGCTACTACAGACAATCCAGCGATACCTGCTGCCATTGTACGAAGGATTTCAACATCGTGAAGAGCCATTTCAATGCGCTCATAGCTGTATTTGTCGTGCATGTAGTGAATAACATTCAATGTGTTGATGTAAAGCTCTGCAAGCCATTCCATTGTGTTATCGAACTTAGCCATAACTTCATCGAAGTCTAACACTTCAGAAGTAATTGGCTGGAAGCTCGGTCCAACTTGAACTTTAAGTTTTTCATCCACACCGCCGTTGATTGCATAAAGCAATGCTTTTGCAAGGTTAGCGCGGGCTCCGAAGAATTGCATTTGTTTACCGATGCGCATAGCAGATACACAGCAAGCAATACCGTAGTCATCGCCGTATTCTCTGATCATGATGTCATCGTTTTCGTATTGGATTGCACTTGTTTGGATAGACATTTTTGCACAGAAACGCTTGAAGCCTTCAGGGAACTTAGTAGACCATAATACAGTCAAGTTTGGCTCTGGAGCTGGTCCAAGGTTTGATAATGTGTGCAAGAAACGGAAGGAGTTTTTCGTTACAAGCGTTCTTCCATCCAATGCCATACCACCAATTGATTCTGTTACCCAAGTAGGGTCTCCACTGAATAATTGGTTGTAATCAGGCGTACGAGCGAACTTCACAAGGCGAAGCTTCATAACGAAGTGGTCAATGATTTCTTGTGCTTCTTGTTCAGTCAATGTTCCTTCACGAAGATCACGTTCGATATAGATGTCAAGGAAGGAAGAAGTACGTCCAAGAGACATCGCCGCACCGTTTTGTTCTTTGATTGCAGCAAGGTATGCGAAGTATAACCATTGTACTGCTTCTTTTGCGTTTGTAGCTGGTTTAGAGATATCATAACCATAAATCTGTCCTAATTGTTTCAATTCACCTAACGCGCGAATTTGCTCACTTAATTCTTCACGTTGACGAATAACATCTTCAGACATTGTTCTTGAACCGTAGTTCTTCAATTCTCTCTTACGTTCTGCAATCAAGAAGTCTACACCGTACAATGCTACACGACGGTAGTCACCGATGATGCGTCCGCGTCCATATGCATCTGGAAGACCAGTGATGATACCAGCTTTACGAGCTAATTTCATTTCATCTGTATAAGCATCGAATACACCTTGGTTATGTGTTTTACGGTATTCAGTGAAGATTTTTTGAACTTCTTCATCTACTGTGAAGCCGTAAGACTCAGCTGCATTGACTGCCATACGGATACCGCCGAATGGTTGTAGAGAACGTTTGAATGGTTTATCTGTTTGGAAACCAACGATTGTTTCAAGCTCTTTATTTAAATATCCAGGACCATGTGAAGTGATTGTAGAAACAATTTTAGAATCAAGATCAAGGACGCCGCCTGCTTCACGTTCTTGTTTAGTAAGATCCATTACTTGTTTCCACAATTCTTTTGTTGCTTCTGTTGGACCTTCTAGGAATTCATCGTTACCAGTGTATGGAGTGATGTTTTTCATGATGAAGTCACGTGTGTTAACTTCTTTTTGCCAGTCGCCGCCAGCAAATCCTCTCCATGCATCTTGTGTTTTAGTTAATACTTGTTCCATATTTAAACCCTCCATTATCTTGCATTTATCATGCTTCAAATGATTGTTTTAATGACTGACTTGTAGGTATAACAGTTATCTATAATCAAATGATACATCCAAAATGTGAATTTGTGAACAACTTTTTTTCAAACATCTTGTGAAAATGCAATCATTCCTGTTGTATCAAGGGTTTCAGAGGATTATTAATTTTTTCCAATAAAAAAATCGATGTTTTTCAAGGAAACTGTTACATAAAAAAACACTAAAAAAACCTTTCTGTACTATAAAAGACCACCATTCAAATTGGCGGTCTCCACATCAATTCACTGGCTCTCTTTCCGCACTCTGTTCTTAAACGCTTCCTTGGTCACAATATATTCTTCTTCCGTTTCATGAATCTCATGGTTCCCGCCTGTTTCAGCGTGATGCGGGAACTCCCCTGGATGGCCTTTTTTCTTATGATTGAAGCTGGTGCCTCGGCTCATGATTTCACCTCCTTTACTGACTTAGCATCTCACAAAGGAGGTGAAATATGATTAATAGGAATAGACCGCATGCCTTAACAAAGCAGGCAAAACCTCAGTGGAAAAGGGAATATGCAATCGCTCAGTCCGCTTATGGGCATCCTTACCGTAAGGACCAATATTAACTGCCGGCACATCAAGATTTGCAATTAATTCAAGCGGGATGTTATACCCCTCCCCATAAAGAGGCATTTCTTTCTCCAATACCTTGGCTACCTTATCTTTATCACGAAGACGGAAATAACTCACATCAGACAAGCCTTGGAAGTAGGAACGAACTTTAATCTCTTCCTTAAAGTCTTGCCTCGCCTTATTAACGCAGCTGGCAACTACGCCCATTGCCTTTTGATCCTTCTTGTCATCTTTTAAATATACATGAGGATAATAAGGAGGAGACAGCATGATTAGATAGAAAGGAGCAAGGGATTTGAAATAAGAAGAAACAACCCCAGCGATAGCGGCTGTCAATTTCCCCATGTTCGTCCCCAAATCCTGCTCAAGCTTCTGTACATGCTCTTCAATTGCCTGACGGAACGCACTCCCATGTTCCTTGAGTCCCTTCTCATACAATTCCCAATATGTGTAGACACTGGGCTTAACAATCTTTCTTGTGTGACCATCATCTTGATAGCCTAATGATTGATAGGTTTTCCGAAGACGCTCTCCAATATATTTACTGCTTTCTATGCCAATATCCTTCAGCTTGCCCATCACTTCCTCCGGGCTTTGCTGCAGAGTGAGAATGTTCAAAAGAATATAGGCGCCCGTCGGCGTCTGTACATCATATGACTCCTTTAGATCCGTCAGCTTAAGGGTCGTCGGCAAAGGATTACGCTCTCCTTGCGCGCTTTCGAGAAAGACTGTCGAGAGCTCTGCCCTTTCAGCATACACACTCGCCATCCAAGCGGCATTCAACCCCTCAAGCGGTTCTCCCACATGTGTTTCTGTTCCGGTGCAATAAATGAGCGGAAGCATCTTCCCGACAGATCCCGTATAGAAATATTTCGACCTATCTCCCGGATACGCCCCAAAGCTAGGCTCTGAACAAATAGTCAGCTCATATTTCAGGCCAAATTGCGCTCGTATTTCTTCTAATACTCCAACTCCTGCAAACATCCCCGCCGAATACCTTTCCTCATCCGGAGTTGCCAAGAGAACAAGATTGTAACCTAAATCCTCCCGCTCACATACTTCCGATATCAGGGCAATATGGGCTGCAAGACCTGCCTTCATATCCATGATGCCCCTTCCAAAAATCCACTCGCCTGATTGCAGATCTTCTCTCGCATCATCAGGCAGTTCCTCTTTTTCCAAAGCCTTTGTATAATCCAGCGGAGAGAAAGCAAGAGGTGTAAGCCTTCCGAAATCCTCTACTCCCACGACGTCGTAATGGCTTAAGAGGATAATTGTCCTGTATGCTTCATCGCTTCCTTTATATAGACAGGCTACCGCTTTTCGATCAAGCGAATCATGCTTAATGGCTTTTTTAAAAATATATTCGGGATGCTTCCGGTAATAGGGCAATTCCATCAGCAGGGAGACTATCTCCTCTTCCATCCGCAGCTCGCCCCTTGTACCTGTTACGCTCGGAACCCTCACCAATCGGAGCAATAAATCTAAAATGCCTTCTTTTGTATTCCAATGCCCTGCATTCATAGCGTCCCCCTCTTTACATCTCTTTCATTTCTTTCCATTATAACTAAAATTAGAATATTCAGTTCATTATATTTGTTGCGAAAGCAGCACACTGTTTGGGATACTTGAAGAGACTAAGGGGTGAAAACATGATGAAAATAACCGGCATAACTCTCCATTATGTACAAATGAAGCTTAAGAACGCATTCACCAATAGCTTCGGTACCGTTCAAGACCGCAGCTTTATCATCATTGAGGCAAATACGAAAGACGGAATGACGGGATGGGGAGAATGCGTCGCCTTTGACCAGCCTTGGTACACAGAAGAAACCATTCAAACATGTTCACATATTTTAAAGGACATACTTATTCCTGCCATTATTGGACAGCATATTAACCACCCTGATGAACTGGTCTCTTTTTTCGCTCCAGTGCGCAGGAATCCGATGGCTAAAAGCGCTATAGAAGGCGCTATTTGGGATTTGTACGCCAAGAAGAAGGGTCTCTCTCTGGCAAATGTCCTTGGAGGAAAAAGGAAACAAATCGAAGCCGGCATTAGCATTGGATTGAAGAAAAATGACGAGGAGCTGTTTGCAGCGATTGATAACAGCCTTGCACAAGGCTACAAGCGAATCAAACTAAAAATCAAGCCAGGTCTGGACATTTCACTCATCAGCAAGGTTCGCCGCCGTTACCCTAGGATTCCAGTCATGGCAGATGCCAATTCTGCCTATACATTAGCGGACATGGATACTCTGCGCGAGCTTGATCAATATGGCTTAATGATGATTGAACAGCCGCTGGCCTATAATGACTTATATGAGCATGCCCTTCTACAAAAAGAGCTAAAGACAAAAATCTGCCTGGATGAAAGCATTCAATCTGCACACGACGCCTTGCAAGCCATCCGGCTTGGAAGCTGCCGGGTCATTAATTTAAAAATCGGCCGTGTCGGAGGACTGTCTGAATCCTTGAAAATTCTCAAGCTATGTGAGGAGGAGGGAATCGATGTCTGGTGCGGCGGGATGCTTGAAACCGGAATTAGCCGTGCACATACCATCGCCCTTGCATCCATGAACGCTGTCAACCTGCCCGGGGATATATCGAGCACCCAGAATTACTGGAATCGAGATATTACTGCACCAGAGGTCGTTGTCCTAAACGGCTGCATTGATACACCAGATAAACCAGGCATAGGCTTTGAAATAAATCGTGATGCACTTGAAGCCTTCACCGTTCGCAAGGAGCACTTCCATGCATAATCTTCCTCAGTGAGGGTAAAGAAAAGGAAACACGAATGGGAGATGATACCAAATGCCAAAAGACCAAAAGCAATTATCCAGAGGGAAAATGGACAACCCGGAAAACTCTCTCACGGATAAAGAGCATATTCTCGACAAGTTTGAAGAAGAGCAAAATGTCGATTCAATACCGATTGAGGACCTTCGGCAGGAGAATAAAGAAGAAAGGCATCCGCGTGATACGAAGCAATCCTCTTCAAGCGAGAAGAAGCTTAAACCTGAACAACAGGAAAAAATCGACTAAACAAAACACACCTGGCAATGGCCAGGTGTGTTATCTTTACTTTACTTTTCAGCAAGGGCTTCATACCCATCGTTTACTACAGACAGCTTCCCCGTCTCTGGATGAATGACCATTCCTGTCACCGGAATATGAGCCGGAATTAACGGGTGATTTTTAATCAGCTTTACACTCTCATTGACGCTTTCCTGCACATTTGAAAATCCTTTAACCCAATTGTTCACCTGGATTCCCACATTCTCTAAGGTCTGGAATGTTTCCTCAGGCACCCCATTGTCCTTCATCTTGCTGATGAAGGCTTCAGGTTCAATGGCGGACATTCCGCAATCCTCATGCCCAACGACGAATACTTCCTCAGCACCGAGCGCATGAATCGCTACAAGCACAGAACGCATCACGCTTCCGAATGGATGATTCACAATTGCGCCCGCGGTTTTAATGATCTTCACGTCTCCATTCGTAATATTCATCGCCTTCGGCAGGAGTTCCACCAATCTTGTATCCATACAACTAATGACAACCATCTTTTTATCCGGAAATTTATCTGTCTTATATGGCGCATATTCCTTCTTTTCCACAAATTCACGGTTGTGGTTCATAATCTCTTCTAACGTATTCATCAATCTGCCCCCTAAAAAATGCATATCTATCTTTTTATTGTACATAAGTTGACTAAATTATTAAAATAATATACAAATTTTAGAAAGCGGAAACTTA
>JAEIGA010014720.1_pt1 | contig 11904 bp, 8 predicted proteins | sample 9270691 | NCBI WGS metagenome assembly JAEIGA01 (sample SAMN17057246, study PRJNA624740) | gut metagenome | biome: biome; isolation source: fecal sample | host: Bos grunniens | place: China: Xizang | collected 2019
AACAAGGAGGGTGCTGTGGTTGATGCAAATGTGCTGAAGGGTGAATATTCAAAATATGTTTATAGTGCAGAGGCAATTTCTTTGAAGAACCACATAGCAAAGAAACAGGAAGAACTGGAAATACTCGCGGCAGATGGTGTCTCAATAGACATACTCAGACGTCGTGGAATGGAGTTACAGGAGTTGCAAGTTCAGGCTTACAGCAGCATAGAGAAAAACGGTGGACGAACTGAAGTGAAAGTGGAAGCCGGTGATGCTGCTGTAAAGGCGCTCGAGGCCGAGGCCGTACGTGTAGTTTCTTCAATGCCGGCGTGGAATCCCGGAATGCAAGGCGGCAAGCCTGTCAACACGCAGTATGTGTTGCCTATAGTGTTCCGTTTGAGCTAAAGTGTCAGTGAGTGACTAAAAAGCAAATTTGGTGAATGTCCAATTATAGGGTAATGATATTCTGTTAGGGGGCAAGCCGGTATGGTTACCCCCTAATTTGTGTTTCTCTTTTTTATCAATTTTAACAATGTCCGGTGTAACAAATTGTGACTTTGCACGTCCTTATTGTAAAAGCGTAAAGATTAAGTAAAAAATGTATGGCAGGGCTGGTGGTTCTCTCTGCCGGTGGATACGCGACTCCCCGAATCGTAATGTGCCTGAAGGCACTGATGCCGGAGTTGCGTATCTTATTCTTGTTCAACCTCTCTCCAAAGGGTCAGCGCGTTTATTTCTGCGTCCTGGTTATTAAGGGCTGTTAATGCTGCCCATTTGATGATGTCTATGAGAATGTAGACCACAGACCTCACCAACAGGGTGTCCTTTGTGTCCTGGAAGTATTCATCAACTTTAAGTTTAAGTTCATTTTTGCTGTGTGAGGCATCCTGCGTAATGTCGACGATATATTTCAGGGATTGTGCCAATGGCTTTGCCATAATCTCACATCCGTTCTTCTCATAGATGATTTTGCCGTCGTTCCTATAATTGTTATATAATAGATACGCAGCTGTACCGTTTGTATTGTCGCTTATAGGGGGTATAATCTTAATCTTTTCGCAAAGAGCGAAAATCTTTTCAATGGAACGTCTTACTGAAACGAAAGGCTCTGCAATCGCTTCGATGTTGTTTTGGTAGTCGTGAACTAGGAAATCGAATATAAACTCTTCGGTATTCTCAAAGAGTGATGCAGCATTCAGTTCGTGCTGATACCTGTTGCGTATGATGAAACTTGGGGACTTTGCCTCGTCTACGGCACTCTTTATCTGTTCAAGCATCTCCTGATATTCGTTCTCCCCCGACTTGCTGAACCAACGCTTGTGGCGAGGGAAATCTTTTAGGAAACCGGGATTGTTCTCATAGATGTTACGCAATAGCTCATCACTACGGTTGGTGAACAGGAAAAAAGGTATTTGGCGATTCAGTTGGTGAACATACAGGCCTCTGGCATAGTCAAGGCCCGATGTGTCCCTTTCATTGTTTATTACAATGTCCTCCTCGTTGAAGTTGGCGTCAACAATTACCGCATCAACTCTTTTGGTATCCTTCAGAAACTTTGCCAGTTCCACTCCGTTATGGGCTTTGCCAACAATCTTGAATCCGATGTCCTCAAGTTCTGCAATGGTCTCGTCGTCAAGGATGTCGTCAATCTCGTCATCGGCCCATACTATATTATATACATTCTTTGTCATATGCTGGGATATTATCAGTTGTTATAGACTCTATAGGGAGCAGAATATCAACAATCACACTCCATTTTCTGTTGTAGTCAAGGCACAGGAAGCCATCGTGCCCCTTTACTATCTGGTGTACGTGGTGTCCACCCAAGCCACTTCTGCCGGTGTTTACGGTGTGTCTTCCCCTTGAAATATAATCTTCAACGGTAAACCCATTTGTTATGGAGTCGCCATTATTGGCTATAGAGATACAAAGATGTGCTATTTCTCTGTATTCAACTAATGACAGGGATATCTCTACTACATTCCTTTCCCGGTAGTTTTTGTTCTTGTGGAAACCGTGACGCCCCGCGTTGTTGAGTATGGAGTCTAGCATAACTGTCATCATTCTGTCATCGAATGGGATGACTGCCGGCTCTTTGAGCGTGTTGACAATCTCCAGGTTAAAGTAGCCGCCGCCGTAGTTTTTCCATCCATCGGCATAGCTGTTTATGAACTCTGCAAAATCTCTTTCTCTCTTGTCAAAGGACTCTGCCGCTATGCGTGAATTATTGAACTTTATAGTACGGTTCATATATAGGATATTGTCCTTCAGTGACTTGACAATGTTTCTGTAGTTGTCGGCGCCCGGCTCAATATTCTCGAGCCTTGATATTATTTTATTTATGCGCAGTTGTGTTGCGCCAAGCATATGCTCAAGGTCCGAGATATGTTGCTTAATGCCAAGGCGTCTCTCATCGGCCTCTCGTTCGGCAGCAGCCTTTTCGTTGTATTGCTGTACAACCTTGTTCACTATCTCTTTTTGCTGTTCTATGCTGTCGATGATTAAAGGTAGCTTTCTATATGCACTCAAATGCATTTCGCCACTGTTTATTATCTCATTATTGAGCAAGGTGTAGACAAGATATTCAGGTGTAACCAAAGATTCGTTGATGATGAATGCCATAATGAGACGTGAGTATGCAAATTCTTCTTTTCCGGTGAAGATGCCATATTTCTTATTTCTGATTCCATTTCTTGTTAGAATGTACTTCCTGTCAGAAGATTGAATCATAAAGTAGTGTATACCAGGATTTATTTCATCCTGGTTGCCATATTTATCTTTGTTCAGTAGTATCTTGATAAAATCTTCTTCTAAATCTCTCGCGCATACAACGTTCTTGGCTTGTTTTGACTCAATCTCAACTCCCCTGAATGGTGCTATCAGTTCTTCCAAAGTCACTAGGCGTTGCCCTTCTTTTAGTTCAGTTCTCTTTCTTATGTAAAGCGATGGAGTGATGTTGTAGTTATAATCAAGTATTTCTTTGCGTGAAACCTCGATACAATCTTTACCTCCGTTTGCCATCATTGTGATGAAACTTTTATGGTCAAACTTTTTCCAATACTTATCTACTTCTTTACAATAATTTGTTATATTGAAGAATTTGATAGGCATATCATCAGTTCTCTCCCTCTTGCATATAATGAGTACTAGTGGGATGTTTGTTCTGTTCAGGCTGTCTTTGGGAATGTAGATGACTGAATCTATGAGATTGTTGTCGACAAGATGTTTCCTCAATTCGTTGTGACCACCATTGTAGCAGAATTGTGTAGGTAGCAACGCTGCTGTTAGTTTTGCCTGGTTGCAGGAGAATGGCTTGGCAAGCACCATTTCCTCCCTATTTGCTGTGTCGTTCAATCTGTTCAACCCTCTTGCGTTGAAAAAACACGAAATAACAGCATCGTGTGCCTGCTCGCTCCAGTTTTCGGTCGGATTACAGGTGTGTACTCCGGCATCTGAGCCATAGATGGCCTCAAGATTTATTCTTGCATAAAGAGACTCTTCTTCTTTTATCTCCTGACCATAATATTGTATGCTCCTGCTATTGCTTGTCAGTTCGTAGTTAATTGAAGCCGTTCCACAGAAAGGCTCATATACGGAATTGCAACCCTCTTTTTCAAGAATGTAGGCTATAATTTTTGTAATTCCTTCCTTGGGTGAATCCCCTACCGAAAACCTTGTATTTCTCCTTTTATCGCATATCCATTTAAGAAGATTTATATATGCAGATTCCAGTTCGTTGTGACCAATCTCCCTTAATTTGTTGGTCATTTCAAACAATGCGTTATCCTTTTTAATCTTGTAAGGTATACTTTTTACAAGTTCGGAGAAAATGCGGTCGTCGTTCTTCTCAAATACAACCTCTCCCTTTGGGGTATCTATGGAATACCCTTTGTGGTATCCATACAATACAGCAAGTGCCGAAATATATGCCTCTTCTTCTCTGTAAAAGGTGTTGCGAATAAAGTTGGAGATGATATCTATTATCTGTTCTGCAATGCTCTTTTGCTCTGTTTCCTGCATACTTAATAAGGGTTTAATGGTTGGATTCCTTTCTTTCGGGTGCAAATCTAAATCGGATTTGTGCATTGTTGCTGCATAGATGACCTTTTGTACTATTTTTTTTGATTATTTTCAAGAAAAATATTGCCGTCAAGGGGGGGCTGTTGTGCAGAAAATAAAATTTTGCGGGTGCTGAATGCACCCGCAAAATTGGTGTGGTAAACTGTTATTGTAGCTTAAGTACGTCTGCTATTCTGCCACAGGCGAGTCCGTCGCCGTAGGGGTTTACGGCCTTGCTCATTGCATCGTAGTGCGCCTGGTCATCGAGCAGTGCCGAAACCTCGCCCACAATCTTGTCGTAGCTTGTGCCCACAAGCTTCACCGTGCCGGCCTCAAGTGCTTCGGGGCGCTCAGTTGTGTCGCGCATCACAAGCACCGGCTTGCCCAGTCCGGGAGCCTCCTCCTGGATGCCACCGCTGTCGGTGAGTACAATGTTGCTCTTTTCCATCAGGTACACGAACGAGAGATACTCAAGCGGCTCAATGAAGAACATGTTGCCCAGGTTGCTCAAATCCTCGCCAAAGACCTCGTGTATAGGCTTGCGTACGTTTGGATTCAGGTGCATGGGGTATACAAAGTCCACGTCGGGGTATTTTATTGTTAGGTCCTTGATGGCTGTACACATGTTGATGAAACCATCGCCGAAATTCTCGCGGCGGTGGCCGGTGATAAGCACCAGTTTCTTGCCATTTGCAAGGCGGTTGACATCGTATCCGGCTTGTGCAAGCTGTGTCTGCAACTCGCTGTTTAGTGCCTTATCCTTCTTTATCTTGTTGACAACCCAATAGAGCGCATCAATGACGGTGTTGCCCGTTACGGTGATGCTCTCCTCGGCCACTGCTTCGCGCAAGAGGTTGGCCTTGCTGAGTGGAGTGGGGGCGAAATTGTATGTTGCTATACGTCCGGTAATCTGGCGGTTCATCTCCTCGGGCCACGGGCTGTAGATATTGTGTGTGCGCAGGCCGGCCTCGACGTGACCTACAGGGATTTGCTGGTAGAATGCGGCAAGTGCGGCAGCGGTGCTTGTCGTTGTGTCGCCATGGACAAGGACAACGTCGGGCTGCGTTTCCTTGAGAACATCGCGCATGCCTGTGAGTACGCGGGCTGTGACATCGTAGAGGTCTTGTCCCTGTTTCATTATGTTGAGGTCGTAGTCCGGTGTTATTTCAAAGAGTTGTAGCACTTGGTCAAGCATCTGGCGGTGCTGGCCGGTGACGCATACAATTGTCTTGAACGTTTGCGGCTGTGCTAGGAGTTCTTTTACCAACGGAGCCATCTTGATGGCCTCGGGGCGGGTGCCGAATACGAGCATTACAGTCTTCATTGTTATCTCTTTTTTTATGTTCTTTAATGTTTGTCCGTCTTGCGGTTATTTCTCTTTTATGATCTTTATTATTGAGTGCAACTGCCAAATAGGGTAGTTCCAGGTCTCTGATTTTGCAATTTTGTGGAAACGCATACAGTTCTTTACTTTCCAGATGTATGATTTCAGGTATTCGTTCTTTGTGGTGGCTACGGCGTGTTCTCCATATTGTCCGAAATTACCGTAGGTCATAATTAGGCAGAATGCCTTTTTTGCCATTCTTTTGTCGCTCTTTGAGATGTCGCACAGGGCATATTCCCGGGGCAGTCCAAGATAATCCGTTGCTATGGCGGTGATGATCTTGTATGTTTCCCATAGCTGCAGCTCCTTTGCGTATTTTATGAAAAGCTCTTTGTCGATGTTTGCCTGGTTCCTATATGCGAACAGTACCCAATCGCATATCTGCCTTAACCCGAGACCTGAAAAGATTATGTGTCGGAGCATATGTGACAACATCTGCAGGGCGTTGGCTACAGGTGGAAAAATTGCAATCCTGCATCCATCTACAGCTATGTGCGATTTTTCTGTTTCAAGTATCGAGGCTATTATCCCGTTGTAGCGCTTTTGTAGCTTCTTGGTGTAGAAAGTTGCGCTTTTTTTGTGTATCTCTACTTTGAAACCGTTGTATTCTGTTTCGCAGTGGGCATCATCGGGGTCACCGTCCAATTCATATCCTCTGGATGTGAAATATCTGCTTGCTTTTTCAAACTGCTGTGGGGTGAAGTATATGTCAATGTCTCCGCATATGCGATGTCCCGGTGCCGGATAGTTGAGCGCAACTCCTTGTCCTTTAAGCAGGTATGGTTCCAGCGATTCTTCCCTCATTTCAGCTACAAGGGTGGTGAGCGTGCCGTTCATTTTACTGTTCTGCGATTCAATGACCTTCTGCATCATGATCCACTGCATACGCAGCCTGATGTCCGGCTTTTGCTCCTCGGGCAATTTGGCTATGGCATCGAGCATTATGCCACTCACGGTCTGTTCCTTTGATATGGCATATATGCTGTTCCACTCTTCGGCACTCACAATGCGTGGCAACACGGGTTTGGTGTCCCATATTGCGGCTCTCATGAGTGTGAAAAATATCTCCTCGAGGTTGTTCATCACTTGTCTGTACTTTTAGCCCTGTATCTGAACTTTGATGCAATAATCTCGTAAATCTTATACGGGTAGCGCAGACTCAACAGCAGGATGTTTGAATAAACGCCATTGTCCTTCAGGGCTTTAAGGTGGTCCTTCATGATTTGCCAACGGCTGCTGAATCCATCGGTCGATGCCCCGCCTACACGCATTGTGACAAAGTCGCACTCAATGTATCTGGTGGAAATGCGGTTTACATAAATGTATCGCAACAGGCTTTCAAAATCGGCACCAATCTTGTACTTGGTGTTGAATGCCCCGTATTTTGTATATACGTCGCGCTTGCAATAGAACGAGGGATGTGCCGGCATGAGGCCGTAACGCATGAGCTTGCGGCTGAATATCCTTGATGAATAGTACCTCACGCATCTGCCGAGGTCTTCATCGGTGACAAAGTGGATATCTCCATAAACGGCGTCTATCGTGCTGTCTTGCATATTGTTGGCTATGGTTTCAAGAATGCCTGCCGAAGTGTAGAAATCATCGCTGTTCAATATGCCTACTATGTCACCCGTAGCCATTGCTATTCCCTTGTTCATGGCATCATACAAGCCTTTGTCCTTTTCGCTTATCCAACGCATCCTGCCATTGAACTTTGGCTCATATTCCTTGATGATGTCCAGCGTGTTGTCTTTTGACAAACCGTCGACAACAATATATTCAATATCGTTGTATGTCTGTGCAAGAACGGAGTTGAGTGTGTCCTTTATTGTCGCGGCACTATTGTATGTAGCTGTTATGATCGATATTTTCATTGTCGGTTCTTTTGTGTTTTTCCGCATTCTGCCCTTCACGACAAAAATAGTGATAATTATTAAAAAAGCAAAGTGAAATCCAATGTAATTCGCTGTTTTTGTAATTTCAATGATCTTCTTTTGTGTTTTCGTGTGTGTATCTGTGGACTGATATGGACGTGAAGGCCGACCGGGGATTCCGGTCGGCCTTCACGTATGTTTTGTCAATGTATGTCAAAGGAGGGACAATGATGCTCTGTTTCCTTTCGCTTTTATTTGTTTCTTGTTGGTTGGGATGTTATTCTCTCACGACAATTTCAAATGGGACGCGTACGGAGATTCCATCCTTCATCATCTCGGTGATATTGGGGTATATGCGCTCCTTGAAACTCTCCCAGTTGCGTTGCTGCATATTGCTCCATCCGGCCTCGGCTATGGCCATTGCGCGTGGAAAAGCCATGTATGTGACGCGGTTGATGTTCTTGATGGCCTCGGCCCACAGTGTTGCCATGACGCCTTGTATGTGTGCCTGTTCTTCGGTTGGGAGGGCATATCCGGGGTCTAGTCTGTAGCTCTGCTCGAGGGTTGTCACCGGCATGCCCCAGTTGTTGAACTCGGGTAGGTCTCCGGGGTATTGGGGGTAGTCGAGGTAGGCGTGCTCGCCCGGTGCCATAATCAGTGGGTGGCCATGTTTGCGCGTGAGTTCTATGCATTTTGGAGTCAGTGCATTGCGCCATGTGACAAGGGTTACATCGGCCGGGTAGGGGAACAGGTAGTCGTTAGCCGGTGGCCATATGTTGTCAAGCTCGCACCACAGGATGGCCTGTTTGCCGTTGTTGCGCACGATGCTCAGGATGTTGTTGAAGAACGGAATCATCAGCTGTGACGGTTTCTCATAGCCCGACAGCTGCATCATAGCAAGGCAATCGGGGCATTTTGCCCAGTTTTCCTTGACGGCAGCTTCATCTCCACCCAGGTGTATGTATTTGGATGGGAACAGCTCTGCAACCTCTTTGATGATGTCCGAGTAGATGTTGTATACATCCGTATTGGCGGCGCATAACATCATATTGGTGGTGTGTCCAAGGTTTTTCTTCTCGTTTTGGCGGAAGGCACAGCCCAGCTCCGGGTGTGCGGCAAGTATGGCAACGGAGTGCCCGGGAATGTCCAGTTCGGGGATAATCTCTATGTTGCGGTCGGCTGCATAGCGGATAATCTCTTTCAGTTCTTCCTGTGTGTAGTAGCCGTTGTCGGGCCCCTGGTCGCTGTCTCCGGGGCTGCGGAATGCACCAGTGGCTGTGAGTTCGGGGTGGCTCTTTATTTCAATGCGCCAGCCCTGGTCGTCGGTCAGGTGGAGCTGCAACACGTTGAACTTGTAGCGCGCCATCTGGTCAATGAACAATTTTACGTCCTTTGTGGGTATGAAATGGCGCGCAGGGTCGAGCATTATTGCGCGGAAACCGAAACGTGGGCTGTCGTCAATGCGTATGTGGGCAATCTTCCTGTCGGCGGTGTTGCGGGTGTCGCCAATGAACAACTGGTCAAGTGTCTGCAAGGCCAGGAAGATGGCTCCTTCGGTTGCTCCTTTTATAAAAATTCCGTTCTTGTTTATCTCCAGAGTGTAGTGTTCGCGTCCTTTGAGGGTGTTGTCGGTCTCGATCGAGATGATGTTCTTGATCTTCTTGCTGCCCGTACGGGGTGTCACTCCCAGGCGTTTTTGGAGTATGCGTTGCAGTTCGGTTATTACAAAAGTGCTGTCGGGCAACGTGCTTTGTATTGTTGTTGTGTTGTTTATGGCAAAGGTCTTCTCCTTGCTGCACTGTTCGATGCTGTTGGGGTAGGGTACAAGGGCTTGTGTATTGTTCTGTGCAATGGATGCGGCCGTTGTTGCCAGTGCGATCAGGAGTGCGAGTATGTTTCTTTTCATGGCTTGTGTGATGTATGTGGTGAAAACCGGTGTGGTTATTTCTTTATGTTGAGCTTGTTGAGCGCCTGTTGGTATTTTCTGGCATTGGCGTTGTGTTCGCCAAGCGTTTTTGCAAAGTTGTGCGTGCCCGAGAAATCCTCCTTGGCGCACATGTACAGGTAGTCGTGTCTGGCGTGGTTGAGTACGCTCTCTATCGCCTGCTTTGACGGGATTCGTATGGGACCCGGAGGCAATCCTGTGTTCCTGTATGTGTTGTATGGGGAGTTGACTTCAAGGTCTTTGTTCAGTATGCGCTGACGTGTGGGGTCGCCAAGTGCGAACTTGACGGTGGGGTCGGCCTGCAGTGGCATCCCGCGTTTCAGGCGGTTTATGTAAAGGCCTGCAATGATGGGCATCTCGGCTGTGTTGGCGGTCTCCTCGTCAACGATTGATGCGAGTGTCGATACCTGGGCCGGAGTGAGGCCGGCAGCCTTTGCCTTTGCCTGGCGGTCGTCGTTCCAGAACTTGCGGTTCCACGATGACATCTTCTCGAAAAACTTTTCGGCCGATATGTCCCAATAGACCTCGTATGTGTCGGGCAGGAAGAATGCCGGAATGGCTTCCTGGGTATAACCGAAACATGACATTGGTATGGGGTGGGTGTATGCTGCCAGTTCGGCGGAATCGGCCATGAGCTGTCGGCTGATGGTGCCGATGGCCTGCTGTATGTCTCTTGTGGAGGGGATGGTTACTCTGACGGGTGTCTGTTGTCTGCTGACGATGCGGTTGTATATTCCGCTCATCGTATCTCCGTTCTTGATGGCGTATTTTCCGCTGCGATTGCGGCTGTCAAAGTTGTTGTGTGCGGCAAGGAGTGCAAAACCATGTGTGTCGGAGCCCGGGACTGCCTGTCTTATTTTGTCGATTACAGACAAGGCGCTGTCCTGTGGCGTGATGTATATGTATGCCGTTTCTTCGGTTTGGATGGTGTATATCTTTACCGCGTAATACTTGTAACCTATTGTCCAGGCGAAAAAAGCGGCGGTTGCAAGTGTTGCCAATGCTATGGGAATAAACAGTTTGGCTCTATTTCTTCTTGTCTTTTTCATAAAAGCAAATTTATGCAAAAATACAATTTCGGACGTTTAAAGTCAAGTTATTGATGGATTTTATTATATAAGGTTATTTTTTTTGAAAAAAACGATGGGTAATGTTAAATGTTTAGTATCTTTGCATAATTAATGAATTATTGTGTGTTGCCGGATGTGCCCTGGCCGTTTGGGGCCGATGCTTGGCGGGACGTGTAGGGGTGGCAATGCGCTGATGCTGTAAGAATAATCAATTTTGGAATAATAATCAAAAAAAATAAGAAATGAGAACTTTGCAGAAAAAGAATTTTGTTTTTCTCTCTTTGCTTATGCTGATGGCATTGGCATCGTGTACTTCGCACAAGAAGGTGCCTTACCTGCAGAACAGTAGGGAATGGGCCGAGGTTGAACAGACCGTTGGTGTGTATGAAGCCAGGATACATCCCAATGACCTGCTGAATATCGTTGTTACAAACCCCGATAATCCGGCTTCTTCATTGGCGTACAATCTGGTGTCCCCGTCGGACAACTCTTTGAGGGCAAGTCTGACAGCCCAGCCCACATTGCAAAATTATCTTGTTGACATGGACGGCAATGTGACAATACCCAACGTGGGACAGGTGAACATTGGCGGAATGACGATAGCCGAAGCAGAACGTCATATTCTGGATAAGGTACAGTCATCGTTCTCCTCTTTGCCGGTGGTTGTGGTGCGTTTTGTTGACTTCAAGATTTCTGTGCTTGGTGAGGTGACTGCGCCCGGAACATTTACAATCAAGAACGGCAAGGTGACCATCCTTGAGGCGTTGGCTATGGCGCGCGACCTTACCATATATGGCCAGCGTGATAATGTGAAGGTCATACGTGAGAATAATGTGGGCAAGAAGGAGATTGCTGAACTCAACCTCAATGATGCCTCAATCCTTAGCTCGCCTTATTATTATCTGCAGCAGAACGATGTTGTCTACGTGACACCTAACGAGTCAAAGGCGAAGAATTCTGATATCGGTTCAAGCACTTCGCTATGGATTTCGGGAACATCTATCCTGATTTCATTGACATCACTTTTGTTTAATATTCTGAATAATGTTGAATAAGACTATGAAAGAGAATGAGAATGTAAATATTCCACAGCAGGAAGAAGAGGGCGGTTTCGACATTCGCGTGATATTGGGTTATCTGCGTGCGTATTGGCCTCTTTTTGTTGTTTCGGTTGTTGTGTGTATGGTTTTTGCCTTTGTGTATCTGCGTTTTGTTACTCCGGTATATAATGTGGCGGCAAAGGTTTTGCTCCAGGATAGCCAGAGAGGTGGTTCGGTGATGTCTCCCGCCGATATGTTGGCCGATTTCGGTATGCAGAACAAGATTTCGAATATCGAGAATGAGATAGAACTGATGTCATCAATGGCTGTTGTCCGTGGCGCGGTTGTCGATTCGGAACTTTATGTACGATACAAGTGGGGCGAGGACAGTGCGCTGTACAAGAATACCACTCCGTTTGTCGTTTCGCTTGACGAGGAAGCATTGGCTAATTGGAACGAGACTGTACGGTTGAGCGTGGTTACCGGTGCCGATGGTAATGTGTCGGTAGCCTGTGTCGTTGATGAAGTGGCGGAGCAGGGCGTGCAGGCA
>JAEIGA010014721.1_pt1 | contig 11904 bp, 17 predicted proteins | sample 9270691 | NCBI WGS metagenome assembly JAEIGA01 (sample SAMN17057246, study PRJNA624740) | gut metagenome | biome: biome; isolation source: fecal sample | host: Bos grunniens | place: China: Xizang | collected 2019
AAATCTTATTTGCTAAATTATTTGATAAAATTATTATTAAGGAGATGTTAGTATGGCTGATACTACTTCATCAGAGAACAAAAAGTATTTAATCATTACAGCAGATAACTCTGTCTATGAATACGATATAAACGGCTTTGCGGGTGCGTTAAATGTTCATAATACTAAAATTGGTTATGTTAAAAATATTAACATAGAAGGTCCTTTTTGGGAAGAAATTAATAGTATACTATCAGAAAAGCTGGCGGCTGATGAAAAGGCTTTGACCAGTACGGGCAGTGAAAAAGAGGCACAAATAACTAAGCTACGCCTTGAAATGAACCAAAGAAGAATTAAACTTATGAATTGCTTATATCGTAATAATACAGATAAGATTAAGAGAGTAATTTACGATTATACTCGCATATGGCCGGAAGACCCTACCACTGAGGACAGCGATGAGGGCAGTACTGAAGGTACAGATAGCTAACTCACGCTAGCTTAAGTAAGCTATTGAAATTACTGTTTAGCTAAAAATAGTTTTATTTAATGGGCACAAAATAAATTTTGGAGTTTTTATGCAAATTAAATTTTTAACTACGTATGGTTCGCCAATACACGGCAATTCTGCGACAGAGGCACAGGCAGATTTACTTAAGTTTTGGCAGCAGAGCCTTCTAAAAGACCAGATAGATCTGATTAAAACTGCTACTATCGCTTTTAATGACTACTCTTTTTCAGAGTATTATGATCAAGAAAAATTGAACAAAGAAATTAAAAGAGGTGTCTATTTTGGGTATAATCATCAGCTTAATGCGCACTACTGGCAATGGGCCGGTAAGCAGTACTATGTTTTTGAAGAACTCTATAGCGACTTGTCGGAGAGCCATAGATTGATGGAGCTCGTTATTACAGTCGAGGAGTCAAAGACATGATAAGATCATTAATTAAAGAACAACTAGAGAAATGCCAATTTGCAGATTTGAATAACTATGATCCAGCGACTAATACTTTCTATATTAAAAAATATTCACAGCCAACGTATGAGGTAAATCACTGCTACTTAGTTAAGTTGCCTATAGGTGTCGTTGGTACATCAGATTCGGTCCTAGCGACGAACTGGAATAATGGAACGTTTCCAACTGCACAGTACCTTAAGATATATATTTCTAAGACCTTAGGTAATATGATTTATGTAGACAGTATTGGCTTTGACTTTGATACTAAGCATGACTTAAGCGTAATGTGGAGCGGTTGGTTAAACACCTCTGAGATAACTCAGATATCTGCTTTATAATTTGCTAAATTATTTAGAATAAAAACTAATTTAGGGAGTTTAAATATTATGTCAATGTTAGATATCGGTAAAAGACTTGATCGTATGAATCGTGCAAAGCCTTCTAATATAAAAGAAGCTGTCAAAGACTGCTGCGAGAATGGCACTTGTGGTACGCATGGTAAAACTGGCAAGCTCGCTGAGACCGACAAAATTACAGAAAGTGAACTGAAGCGGCTGATTAAAGAAGCCATGAGAGAGGCTATTGAAAACACTAGTAACCCTGCTAGATAAATTTAATATTTAAAGACGATCTAAGTAAAATTAGATCGTCTTTTATTGTATTATATTATATGTAAAAATATAAAGAAGGAAAATAGTACAATGAAAAGTTTAGCTGTAAAATATCGTCCTACTACTTTCGAAGCTGTATGTGGTAATGAAACTACAGTAAAAATTTTGAAAAAAGTTGTTGAAAAAGGCACACCAAAGAATGCATATTTATTTGCTGGACCGTCTGGTTGTGGTAAAACAACTTGCGCTAGAATTTTTGCACGAGCACTAAATGGCGATTTCTATAACCCAGAAGAAATTGATGGCGCAACGAATAATGGTGTTGATCAGGTCAGAGCTATTGTAGAGTCTGCTAATCAAAGAAGCCTTACCGGCACCTACAAGATTTTCATTATTGATGAGTGTCATATGATTACTTCTGCTGGTTGGAATGCTTTTCTTAAGGGAGTTGAAGAAACTCCAGAATATACCATTTTTATTTTTTGTACTACTGAACCTAATAAAATTCCTGCAACTATCTTAAATCGTGTGCAGCGATTTAATATTACAAAAATTGCTAATAATGATGTTAAGCGTAGATTAGAGTATATCTGTGAGCAGGAAGGTTTTACTAATTATGGCGACACCTGTGAGCTTATAAGTAAACTTTGTGACGGTGGTATGCGTGAAGCAATCACTAAGCTTGATCAGTGTGCAGAGCTTACTACAGACCTCAGCTTAGAGAATACAAAACTAGTGCTTGGCGAGGCTCCATTTGAAAGAATGCTGAAACTTACAAACTGTTTAATTGGTAGTAATGAGCAGTTTACACTGCTTGCTATTGATACTCTTGCAAATGAAGGAAAAGATCTCAAGCAGTTTGTTGATGAATATTTAAGCTTTACCTTAGAGCTTACTAAGTATATTTTGTTTAGAAGTATTAGTATTACAAATATTCCTGAATACCTAGAAAACTCTACAGATCCCATGACCAGTGTAAGTATTACCACTTCTTTTGATAATGCGCTTACTTGGTTTAACAACCTTATTGATAAGCTATTAGAGCTTAAGGCAGCTATTAAATACGATACTTCTGTAAAAGCAGTTGTTCAGGCGTATTTTTTGCAGATGTGTAGAATGACAATCTAAGTCGAAGAGGAGGTACAATAATGGTAAACATAATCGGACAATCCAAGCTATTGTCACGGCTTAATAGTTATTCCTTAGAAACGTTACCAAAAGCGCTTATGTTTATTGGGCCGGTCGGTTGTGGTAAGCACACTATTACAAAATACATTGCTGAACGGTTTGACCTTGAATTTCAGGAGATCAATAACTCTGTTAACTCTGGTGATTTAGAAGCATTTCTGTATAGCACTATTAGCACACTGTATTTAGTTGACTTAGATACTTTTACAGAAAAGCAGCAAAATCAGTTTCTAAAGTTTATTGAAGAGCCTTCAAAGTCCGTTTATGTAGTCTTAATTGCTTCTTCAGAGACCGGCGTGCTAAATACACTTCTAAATAGATGTATCAAGTATACTTTTGATCATTACACTAAGCAAGAGCTTGAGACTATTACAAACAGCACAGTCAGTGATACTGCGTTTGAAATTTTTAAGACTCCTGGTAAGCTACTAAACTTAACTGTTGAAGGCCTTAATGACATTGTTGGTTTAGCAGAAAAAATCGTATATAATATTAATTATGCTACGTATCCGAACGCGCTGGTAGTTTCAACTAAACTGAACTATAAAGACTTGTATAATAAGATAGACCCAAACATGTTGCTGGAAGCCGTTGAACATATTGCACTGAAAGACTATACGACTAATAACTCTGAGCAAAGTTTTATAATTTTTAATGTTACTAGTCAGTTTAAACAGTATATTACAAAAAAGTCTTTTATTAAAGAAATGCTGATTATAAACTATCTTACTGCTCTGTGGGAGGCCGTCCAGAAATGACTCTAATTGAACTAAAAGACTACATTACAAATAAACAAATTCCAACAGAATTTTTAATTTTTGTTTGTAATGAAAATAAATTTCTTGCAAAGCAGTATATAGATGCTATTGCTAAGATCGCTCCAAACGGTATTACAAAAGTCAACAGTATTTATGAGCCATCACAGTCTTCTTTGTGCTTGTTAACTGATACAGACGAGACTATTAACGTAGTCTTTACTGATACCTTTGATGAGCGAGCCGAGAACTATACACAGTTTATTAATACCATTGTAGTGTGTGATCAAGTAGACAAGAGTATTGCAGATATTGTAGAAAAGCATATTATTAAATTTCCAGTATTAGCTGATTGGCAGGTTTATGACTATGCCAAGACACTGTGTCCTGCTCTTACAGATGACGACATTAAGTGGTTAATTAAAGTTACAGACTCCGATATAGATAAAATAACAAGCGAGCTACAAAAAATTACTATTTTTAATGTAAAAGAACAGGAAAAAGTTTTTTCTGAACTACGGTATGAACTACAAGCAGAATTGTACAAAGTAGATTTATTTGCAGTTGTAAATGCACTCGTCGATGGTAATAAAACTTTGTTATTTGATTTATTAAAACATAATGCGGCAGATTCGCTTGATCCTGTAATATTGGCCAACAGAACTTTTAATAGCCTAAAAAACATTATACTAATTTCACGAAATCCAGGGCTTACTGCAGAAGCTTGTGGAGTGTCCGCTGGACAATTTAAATATATTAAGTTTAATTATCGCAGTTTAAATGTTAACGCTGTGAAGCAGAAACTTAAGTTTTTAACTCAGTTTGATCTTGATTTAAAAACATCTAAACTTGAACTTTCAAAGCAAGACTTACTGAGCTACTTGATAAACAATCTAGCATATAAAATTACTTGAAGGAGGACGTATGTCAGAGACTGACATTAAAACACTAGATAGATATTCCTACTCGAAGCTGTCATGTTATAAACAGTGTAAATTTAAGTTTTTTATAAAATATTTAAATAAGAATTTTATTTATAGCGCAAATATTGCAACAGACTTTGGTACGCTAATTCACGAAACTGAAGAAGCTATTGCGACTGCAATTAGAGACGGCGCTATTATAGACTATACAAAACTTAAGAATAATTTTATAATTGAGGCAAGAAAACTTGCCATCAAGTACCCAACAGAATTTTTTAATCGAGATAAGTCTGGCAGAACATATCAAGAAAAAGTATACCTGTATGTTGAATCTGGTATCTATAGACTTGAAAAGTTCTTACAGGCAAATCCTTTGTTGAAGATTATAGGCATTGAACAAAAATTTGAATATAACTATGACGGTATACACTCTTTTAATGGTTCTATTGACCGTGCTTTTATAAATATAGATACCGGTGAGCTCCTAATTCAGGACATAAAGTCTTGGCCTGTGCCTGCTCAAAATAGCGAACTCGCATTGCCGCTACAGTTTGCTGTATATACTATGGCAGCTGAGCGGTTATGGGAAATATCGTCAGATAAAATAACATGTGAATATGATCTACCTTTATGCGACATGGTACAGACCTGCAAAGCCACAAATCTTGTTGCTGATGGTAGAGACGCCATTGATAAGCTTTTTAAAGGCATCCATAAGAGCGACTTTAAACCTACTGTTTCTGCCCTTTGTCATTGGTGTGAGTATAATCCTTTAACAAACCCAGAAATTCTATACACAAAACCGGAAGCAGTTTGTCCATATTTTAGTACTTGGCAAAAGTCTGGAGACAGTGTAAAGGACGCACTGCTTAGCTGGCAAAGCATAGATACCGTCGCAGTGGATAGACAATTATGTATTAGTCAGCTTAAACAGCAAAATGAAAGTGTTTCCATTTAATCAGAGGAATTTATGAATACTAAGTTTGATGTAATTATTATTGGTGATAGTAAAGAGGGCAATGCAGCTGTAAAGCGTTTGGCTAAAATTTCAAAAAAAATTAAAATTGCTTTCATTAGTAAAACTTTTAAACGAAATACCGCAAGAGCTTTTCTAAATGTAGAGTATATAAAAGCTGAAGTAGTTTTTACGGATTATAAAAATAGACTTTTTGGATGCCATTTAGACACACAACAAAGAGTGTTTGGTACACATTTAATTATAGCTACTGGTGTAAAATATGCACCTTTTACTATTGGAAATAAAGAGATACTTGGAGTTTTTAATACGATTGCAGACATAGACAAAACTGCAAAGCTACTTCCAGCAGTTGTGCTGGCAAAAACAGAGACTGACGTAAAATTTGCTTTAACTGTTGCAAAAAAGTATAAGCAGGTATATTTATGTATTGATACATTTAATATGCTCACCTCAAAAAGCACAAAGGTTAAGCTAGACAATACTGCAAATATTGTAGTATTACCAAATACAAAAATTTTAAAAACAGTAGTAGTTGATGGCGCTCTTGCAAAAGTAGATCTTGATAATTATTCTACTGTAAATTGTTCTGCGATCTTTGTTAAAACACCTGCTATGCCTGAAACTTCATTTATTCATAATATGTTAATTAGTAGAGATCAAGAGGGATATTTACTGACTACAAAAGCACTTGAGTCCACAATAGTGCCTAGATGCTTTGCTACAGGCTCATGTACGGTAAAAAATACAAAAAAGATGACTGCAAATATGATTGATACAGTGCTAAGATACCTTAAGGAGGAGATTGATATATGATTAGCTTAGAGCAAAAAAATAACAATGAAATTAGATATATGGAGCTGGCGGCGCGGCTTGGTATTGACCTTACAGAGTTAAGTAAGCTATTGGACGGTGTTGGTTACTTTAACAGCCCTGCGTCTGCGCAGTATTCTGGAGCGTACCCAGGTGGATTGTGTGAACATGCCCTTAAAGTTGCTCATGAGCTCGGCGTTCTTTGTAATGCGTACTTTCCTGGTAGGTATACCGAGGAAGACGTACTAAAGGTGGCACTGCTAAAAGATATTTACAAAGCCAGCATGTATGAGTGCTACATGAAAAACGTAAAAAACGACGAGTCTGGGCAGTGGGAGACTGTACCTGCTTATCGTACCAGAGATGGCGGAAGTAGGCCAGTCTTCGGTGAAATTGGCTTTAGCTCCTATATGCAGATTAAAAATATTGTTCCTCTAACAGATGAACAGATCGAAGCTATAATTTACTCCAAAATTACTGAATTTGCTCCTGATATCTACGACGTTTTTAGAGCATACCCATTAGTAACTCTTACGAGAATGGCGGAAATGGCAGCAACATATATTGATTAACCAGGAAAGCGGCCTTTACATGGCCGCTTTTATTTTAAATTTACTGTATAATATATAGTATATGTTTAGTTGGTATTATTACCAAAAACACTAGAAAAGGACTAATATTTGATGAAAATTTTACTATTTACTGACCTACACATGTGCCCTCGTGCCAGTATAATTAGCAAATGGGGAGTTAAATATCCTGCTAGACTAGAAAACTGTATTGAGTCTGTTAATTGGGTAGAACGCACTGCGGAACGCTTTGGTTGTGATTATATCCTAAATTTAGGTGATTTTTTTGATAAGCCAGATCTGTCGAGTGAAACAATCACTGCCTGTAATGATATTAAATGGTCTGAAATAATGCACTACAGTATCGTAGGAAATCATGATGCATCTACTAGTAGCTTAATTTTTAATTCAGCAAACAGACTACTTAGAGATCGTCATAGCGTTATTGTAGAGCCCCAGATTTTACCTCTATCTGACTGCACAATTTGCTTTTTGCCTTATATAGTTGAATGCGATCGTAAACCGCTATCAGAGTATTTTAAAAATGTTAATAGCACAAAACCTCGTATAATTGTGTCACATAATGACATTAATGGAATTCAACTTGGTCCTGTTGTGTCGAAAACTGGCTTCACAATTGAGGAGATTGAGGCTAACTGTGACCTATTTATTAATGGCCACTTGCATAATGGACAAGCAATAACAGATAAAGTTATTAATCTAGGAAATCTTACCGGCAAAGATTTTGGTGAAAATGCTATAAAGCACGCACACAATATTGCTATTCTAGATACCTCTACACTAGAACTTGAATATATAGAAAATCCTCATGCTTTTAACTTCTATAAGCTACAAATTGACACAGCAACAGATTTAGATTTACTAAATAACCTTAAGTCAAGAGCTATAGTATCAATAAAGTGTGATAGTGCTTTACTTGAAATAGTAAAACAAAAAGTGTCTGAAAAACACAATATACTAGAATCAAGAATCATTTTAACAAGGAACTATACAAGTGATGATTCTTCAGAAGCACAAGACTTAGAGCTGTCGGTCGACCACATTACTAGATTTATTGAGTGCTGTAAAAATCACATTGAAGAAACTCCTATGTTGTTGGAGGAAATAAGTGAGATTTGTAAATAAGCACATAGTGTTAGGAGTATAGATGGATTACAATAAACAAACAGAATTATTGAATAAGGCTTATAGAAACAGCCTTAAGCGGCTTTCTAAAAACTTTTTTATTGACAAATTTTCTGGTATGTCGCTGTTCATCGAATATCTAAGGTATATAAGAGATTCGATGATCATATCTAATTCTGAAGATGAATTAACTCTGGCAACTATTACAACTGCTATTGCAGAATTTGAAGCCTATAATGGTGGTAAAGATACAAAAAATAAAGTATTTCACTGGAACAACTTCTGGGAACTTGTAAAACAAAATTTAGAGAGGTGGTTGCAGCTAGATGATTCAGTTTAAAAAAATTATTATACATAATTTTGGCAGCTACGGACATACCGAGCTAGACCTACAAAATAGAGGATTTTGCCTAGTTTCTGGCCAAAATAATTATGTTAAAGATAATGCCCTTTCTAACGGTTCTGGTAAGAGCTTTTTATGGAGTGCGATCTGTTTTGCAATGACTGGAGAGACAATTAGTGGTATAAAAACTAATTTAAAAAATATAAATACAGAAGATCCCGACTGTTTTGTACAGCTTGACTTTGTGTATAACAAAGACCTGTTTAGTTTGGTGAGAATAATCACACCAAAATCAGATCTAAAAATCTATAAGAATGATATCGATGTAAGCGGTAAGGGCATTCGAGAATCTGAGAAAAAGCTACAGGAGCTACTTCCTGAGCTTACAAAAGATTTAATTGCGTCTACAATTATTATTGGTCAAGGTATGCCAAACAAGTTCTCTTCATTCAGCCCAAGCGGTCGTAAAGAGCTGCTTGAAAAGTTAACCAAGTCAGACTTTATGATTGACGATCTAAAGACCCGTATTACTACTAGGCAGCAAGAACTGGCTACCAAAGTACGCGAATTTGAAGATAGTTTATTGGCACACAAAACGCAGCTTAATGGTATGCTTACCAACCTTGAGCAAGTAAAGCAAAATATTGCAAAACAAGATGATTTGAACTTTGATGAATTGATTGCGGCAAAAGGCACTATTGTAGAAGCAAGACAGCTGGAGCTGGAAAAACTTGAAGTAGCAGTTAAAGCTTGCGAAACAAAGATAGAACTATTAAACACAAAACTTGTTAAAGTTTCAGATGAAAAAGCAAAAGTTAGTAATGAAGAGCTAACTGCCTATACCGCTTCATATACCGTGTTCATTTCTGAAAAGAATAGATTAGAGATAGAAGTTTCTAGTCTAAACACTGAAATTGCTAAGCTGCAGGCTATTGTTGATACATGCCCTACATGTGGCCAACATCTGCCTAATGTGTGTAAACCCGACACAAGTGCACAGGAAGCGGCTCTCATATATGCTACTGAAAATCTTGAAAAAGCAAAGATAAAGGTTAGTCAGTGCGAAAGTCAGCACAAAGAATATGTAGCACAAATTAACGCAGCTTTTAGTGAGGAAATTTCTTCTCTTAACTTGGCGTTATCAGAGGCACGTTCAGCTCTAAACACAGCAAAAACGAAATACAACACTTGCAATACAACACTAGAAACGGAAAAAACTGCTTATAATAAGCTACTATATGACAAGCAAAATTGGGATAGATTTTTACAAAGCCAGCACAGCGAAGTTGCTAGACTCGAGGCAGAGATTTCAAGGCTGACCAATCTTGTTGCAATAACAAGCTTAGCTAAAGACGACCTCGATCAGCGAGTAGGCATTGTCAAAAAAATGGATACCCTTATTAGACGGGACTTCCGTGGTTATCTACTTGCTAATATAATAACCTATATCGATGCAAAAGCAAAAGAGTACTGTAACACGGTATTTGGCACAAAAGAACTTTCACTAGCGTTAAATGGTAATGCCCTTGATATTACATATTGTGGCAAAGCTTTTGACGGGCTTTCTGGTGGAGAAAAGCAGCGAGTAGACCTTATTCTACAATTAGCTATTAGAGACTTGCTTGCCTCATACTTAGGCCTTAGTGCTAATATTTTGGTACTAGATGAGGTTACCGATTTTCTGGACAAAAAGAGCTGTAAGGCAGTAATGCGGCTGTTAGAAAAAGAATTAAATACTATTGAGTCAGTATTTATAATTTCTCATCATGCAGAAGAACTAGAGTTGCCTGTTGACTCTGAAATAAAAGTAGTTAAAAATGAGCTTGGCATTAGCGAGCTATATTAAGGAAACGAGGATAATAATAAATGCTTTGGAAAAAACCTGCAAATATGAAGTACACCGACATGTGTATTTTCATTGATCAGAATGTGCCTAAAATAGTAAACCCAGGAGAGTTTCCAGAACTCGAAAATGCCATATATAACTACTTATGGCTACTGGTAAAAGCGTTAGCAATCAAAAAATGTATGTTTACTGACTTTAAAGACTATGATATGTATGCTTTTTATGCTGCAAATAGACTATTTTTTGCGCTACGAAAAAATCAACTGAATCAGGGCAAGACAATCAAGGGTAAGTTAATTAGACCAATTAAATCATGTCTTAACTACACAAAAGCGCTACTATATCCAATGAAGATAGAGTTTCAGCGTGAAAGCTTTAAAGAGATTATTGAGGAAGAGTTTGTATCAAAAAAATTTGATGCCTTTGCCTATAAAGAACAGATGAAAGAAGAGGCTCGTACGAGCGCTGGTGTGGATAGGCAGTTCCGTACATACTTGAAAGAAGCTTTGTTAAATAACGGAGAAATACTAGATCGTGTTCTTAAGAAGTCGCCATTTCACCCAGGCACACCTGAATATAACAACCTAAAGATTTCAATCCTGTTAAGCAGTATTCAAGTACTAAAGAATAAGAAAAAGCTAGACGCAGCCAATCAAAGCATAATTTTATGGCACTTGCCAAAAACAATGTCTAATTATGCAAAGATTCTGTTAAAAGAGTTTTTCATGGAGCTTAAGCTTGAAATAATGGACTGTTACAAAGAATCTGATCTTAGTGATACTGAACTTGAAAATATTCTAGATTCTGCTCCGGAGGTGCTTGTTAATGAAGAATACTATTAAGAAAAATCTTAATTCATTACATTTGTCAGATATATACTCGCTTATGCTCTTTATTTTATTTAAGGTGCAAGAAATACCAGAATATGCAGTGACTAGTGAACTGTGCTATCTGCTCGATGGTGCCAATATGACACGGCTACTTACATATTTTGCTGGTCGTACTATTACATTTCCAACAGAGTCAGAAATGTCAATTGTCACAAATGCTCTATTGATGTATCAATATATTAATATTGATGGCGATACCTTTACTACTGCACAAAATAAGCTTGATAAATTAACTAAAAAAGAAAAAGATAAGGTTACTGAGCTTTACGTGCAGCTGCTACCAATTATGAAGCAGTATAATATAGATAGGAGTCAAATTCAAAAGAGATAATGGCTAAATTTGATAGAGATTCTAGAACATTTGAGACCCGAGTTACTTTTATTCGCGATATATTTACAAACAAATACGAGCCAATAGAAATTATGGCTCACAGTATAAAATATAAGTTAGATAAATCTTATGAAGTATATCTAAAAGACGTTATAAAAAGCGTATGGAACTTGGACGGGCAAGATCCAATGAAAATATTAAAACGCATCGACAGTGATGGAAAGGAAATTTAAGTATGACACAACAGAATAATATTGTAAGCGATGTAGATACTTTATTGAGACTCCCTTCTAAAGTATCAAAAGAGCTAGTAGACAAGGCTTGCATTTGTATAGGCAGTGCCATTTGTGATGCAAAACGTGATGGTGCTTCGTATATAGCAGTTAATATTGGTATTGGCACTCTAAGTGTTAATCTTGCAGATATGGAGTGTAAGTTCGTTCCAGGTAAAAATCTTAAAACTGCAATAAAGTCTGCTTTAGCTTCTGAAGTTAATCCACTGGAATTTGAGCTAGAAAAAACTTTTGCAGAAAAGCTATTAGCAATTTGTGAAGAGGTACTATAATGACAGAGGT
>JAEIGA010014722.1_pt1 | contig 11903 bp, 11 predicted proteins | sample 9270691 | NCBI WGS metagenome assembly JAEIGA01 (sample SAMN17057246, study PRJNA624740) | gut metagenome | biome: biome; isolation source: fecal sample | host: Bos grunniens | place: China: Xizang | collected 2019
CCCGTAAACGGGTTGTGATCATTGCCTCCCTCCGAGAGGGAGGTGGCGCCGAGTAGGCGTCGGAAGGAGCCTGCGCAACTTCATTATGCTTGCAAACATTGAGGTCGCGCGGGCTCACTCAGTCTCGCATTCGCTCGACAGCTCCCTCCCGGAGGGAGCCTTTCTCACTCAAAGCTTCTTTCCCTCTTCCCTTTACTTTTCTTCTGCTTATCGGCAATCGCCTTTTTTCAACCCCGCCACTATGGCGGGGGTTTCGTTATATAAAAAAACGGCTGAGCCGCTTGGCTCAGCCGTTTTTTGTTTTATTCAGCAATCACAAACTTCGCGATCTTCGCAAGAAGATCGTCAATTGCCTTATCGTCCTCAGCGCGTGCCGTAAGCTGAATGGGCGAAAGAAGATCCAGGCTGAAAATACCCATGATGGACTTTCCGTCTACAACGTAACGGCCCGAGGAAAGGTCAACGTCGCCCTCAAAAGCGGCGATATCACCAACAAACTCACGAACGTCTGCAATGGTAGAAAGACGAATGTTTACGGTTTTCATATAATATCCTCCAAATTTAAATTATTTTTTCTGTTGCTTACACCAAATCTTCATAACCAGGCGATGCGGCAAAAGCTTTGTGAAGAACACCTGCGCACGAATGCGGAAGCCGCAGATCGAGACGTCCCGCCCGCGCTTCATATCCTTCATAGCTCTCGTCACCACCTGCTCGGCGGTGTAAAAATGATTGTAATAGGTAATGGTATCGTCGCTTACCGCGCGGTCAAAAAATTCGGTCTTGACCCAGCCCGGGCAAACGGCCAGCACGCGGATGCCGCGCTTTTTGAGCTCCACGCCAAGTGCCCTGGAAAAGCTGAGCACAAACGCCTTGGTCGCGCCGTAAACACCAATGTACGGCACGGGCTGAAAGGACGAAAGCGAGTCGATCTGGTAGATGCGTCCGCCCTCCTTCATATAGGGGAGCGTCAGGTAGGTCATAGCCACCAGCGCCTTATCGTTCAGATCGATCATACCAAGCTGCTCGTCAAGCGGGATGTCGCAAAACGCGCCGAATTTTCCGTAACCGCTTCCGTTGACAAGCACAGCCACCTTTGGGCTCTCGCGCTCCAGAAGTGCCGCATATTCATCCAAGCACTCCTTTTGCGTAAGATCGAGTGCGATGCACCTTGTCTTGGTCGAAAGTGCCTTGGCAAGCTCCCGAAGCCTCTCCAGACGGCGAGCGATCACCCAGATCTCATCGAATGCTTCACTCGCCTCGATCCGCTTGGCAAATTCCTGCCCCATTCCCGATGAGGCGCCCGTGATTACCGCAATTTTCATACTCAGATGATGATGTGTACGGGAAGACCGCCCTCGTACTTGGGCTGGATCTCACCCATGATGAGCGGAAGCAGATAACGGCAGCATTCATCGGTCACGTGGTTGCCGCGCTCGTTGATAAACTCATCGTAAACGTGCTTGATCTGGTTGGCAATGTCCTGAACGTCGGCCATACCAACCTCGGACACGTACGGCTCGGTCGAGATGCGGTCGGTGGTCATCATAATGCGGCTTGCGCCCTCGGTAGCGGCCTTAGCGGCGGCCTTACCTACGCGAACCGACTCCTCAATGTCCACCTTGGAAAGAAGGTGAGCCGCGCAACGCTGCGAAATGTTGAGCTCCACCGAGCGAACCTTACAGCCAAGCTGCTCCTTGACGGTGTTCTCGAGCATCTTGCCCGTTCCTGCCAGATACTTGTGTCCGAACACGTCGGCCACGCCGCTCTGCTGACCCTCGCCAACGTATCGGCCGTCTGCAAAGTGGATACCCTCGGAAACCGCAACCACCACGTTGGGCTTTTCCTCAAGCTTGGCCTTTACATCCTCGAGAAATTCCTCCATCGAGAAGTTACGCTCGGGAAGGTACAAAAGATCGGGCTCCACACCGTTTACCACGCGGCCGATTGCCGCCGAAGCGGTAAGCCAGCCGGCGTCTCTGCCCATGATCTCAACGATGGTCACAGCGGGCTTTGTATACACCGCACAGTCACGAATGATCTCGGACATGGTGACAGCCACGTACTTTGCCGCCGAGCCGAAGCCGGGCGTATGGTCGGTACCCATCAGGTCGTTGTCAATGGTCTTGGGCACGCCAACAAAGCGCATCTCGTAATCGTTCTTCTTGGAATAAGCCGAAAGCTTGGCCACGGTATCCATCGAATCGTTACCGCCAATGTAGAAGAAATAGCGGATGTCATACTTGCGGAACAGCTCGAAGACCTTTTCATAGTAGTCCTCGTTGCCCTCTACGGCAGGAAGCTTTTTGCGGCAGGAGCCGAGAGCCGCCGCCGGTGTGTGCTCCAGAAGCTCAATGTCCGACTCCTTGGCAAAGCGCTCGTTCAGATTGACCAGTCTCTCCTCAAGAAAGCCCTCCATACCGTTGCGCATACCGTAAATGGTATGCCCCTGACCGTACTTAAAAAATCCACGGATGACACCTGCCAGCGTCGCATTGATCGCGGCGGTCGGTCCTCCCGACTGTCCGACAACGGCGTTACCCTTCAAAAATTCGTTTGCCATAATTACTCTCCAAACTCCTTTGCAATTTTTTTCATTTTTTCCCGAATGGGAAGATTATAGGGACATCTTGTCTCACACACGCCACACCCGATGCAGGCCGAAGCCTTTACGGGAAGCGTTGCATACCTTTCTCGCGCCCAGTCCTCAAGATGATACCGCTCAAGGTACCCGGCGAACAAAAACGCACCCGAAATGTTGATGCCGACCGCACAAGGTGCGCAATAGCCGCATCTGCGGCAGAAATCCGTGCCGAGCTCCTGCTTGATTCGTTCGATCTCGGCGATCTCTGCATCCGTAAGCGGCGATTTGTCACTTGCCGCCGCGCAGTTCATGTCAATTTCCTCCACCGACGCCATACCGGGGATAACCACGCTTACTGCGGGGTTTTGGCAAATAAAGCGAAGTGCCAGCGTGGCATTATCCAGCGCGCCGCCTGCCAGGGGCTTCATACAGATAAAGCCAACGTTCCTTTTTTGGCACTCGGCAATCAACGCCTCGCCCTGCCGCTCCACAATGTTGTAGGGGAACATAATGGTTTCCACGAAATCCAATTCCAAGGCTCTTTGAAAGCTCTCAACCGAATGCGCGGTAAGGCCGATGTGACCGATCTTACCCTTGGCCTTGGCCTCAAGAAGTGCCTCAACAAGGCCGCCCGGCGCACACGCGGCGTCGATTTGACCCTCGGGAATGTTATGGATCTGATACAGGTCAATGTAATCGGTGCGAAGCTGACGAAGACTCTCGTCGATCTCTGCACGCATAGCCTCGGCGGTTCTCGCCATACTCTTGGTTGCCAACACGAATTTGTCGCGCCGGCCCTCCAGCGCCTTGCCGAGCAGCTCCTCACTGTTGGTATACAGCCGCGCAGTATCGATAAAATTGATGCCGTGCTCGATCAGACTGTCAATAAGCGCCACCGCGCCCTTTTCGTCCACACGCTGGATCGGAATGCCGCCGAAGCCGACAGCCGAAATTCTAAGACCCGTTTTTCCAAGCACACGGTATTCGATCTTAATCACATCCTTTTTGTTTATTTCCGTTTTTCACGCTCACGTGAAAGATTGATCGCGCCATCCTGATAGTACTCAAGCTGTTCAAGGCGCTTTCCCATGCCGATCGCCACACATTCAAGCGGCTGGTCGGCCACACGGACGGGAATACCCGTAATTTTGGAGATCAGCATATCAAGGCCGCGCAGCTTACTGCCGCCGCCCGTCATCATAATGCCGTTTTCCATAATATCGCCCACGAGCTCGGGCGGTGTATGTGCGATCACCGCGCAAATGGCGTCGATCACCGCCGTGATAGGCTCAATAAGCGCCTCCAGCATCTCGCGCGAGGACAGACGCACCTTATCGGGGAGACCTGTCTTGACGTTTCTGCCGTTGTATTCACCGATCAATTCCTTTTCGTGCTCATACACCGTGCCGATATGGCGCTTGATCTGCTCTGCCGTTGTTTCGCCAATCAAAATATTATATCGGGTTCGCGTATAGCGCATGATGGCTTGATCAAACTTGTCACCTGCGATCTTGATGGACTCCGATACCACGACCTCATCCAACGAGATCACCGCGACATCGGTGGTCCCGCCGCCGATGTCCACTACCATTTGACCGCTCGGCGCGGAAATATCAAGCCCTGCACCGATCGCCGCCGCCACCGGCTCCTCCACAAGATAGAGCTGGCGCGCACCCGCGCCGGTTGCCGCGTCGATCACGGCACATTCCTCCACCTCGGTGGCTCCCGTCGGGATGCATACCATAACTCGAGGCTTTATAAGCGTGTTGCCGCACGCGCGGCGAATGAGGTGATCCACCATCTGAAGCGTGACCTTATATTTGTCAATCACACCCTCACGAAGCGGACGTACGACCTCCAGGTTTTCAGGCGTTCTACCGATCATTTTGAGAGCCGCGTGACCAAGCTTTACGATCTCGTCGGTATCCTTCTTTACCACAGCAACCGAGGGCTCACGAAGAACAATGCCTCTGCCCTTGACATAGACAAGAATATTCGCCGTGCCCAGGTCAATACCAACATCGTGACTCAAAACGCCGTTTGTGAGCTTGTCCATAAATTTTCCTGCCATACGTCCTCCTTTCGATTGCTTCAAGATATATATTTATTATACAATATTCAATTTAAAATTGCAACGGTATTTTTAAAAATTTACGTTTTCTCCGTCCGTGCCAGACTCAGACAAACAATGCGACCGCCAAACCTTGGCTCCAAAAGCTGCGCACAAGCCGCAAGGCTTGCACCCGTGGTGACAACATCATCCACCAAAACCAGGCACCGGTAGCTTTTATTTATGGCCTTCACGTCATAATTTGCCGACCGAAATGCCTTGTATGCATGGGCAAAACGCGCATCGCCACCCATTCGCTTGTGCTCCCCGTCATGTCCGCGGCTTCGCTCGATCAGCCGCGCGAAATCGCACCCAAGATAGTCCGCCACGCCTCTTGCCAAGCGCTCCGACTGATCCACACCGCTTTGCAAGAGATTTTTTCGCCCACGCGGCACGTACGTCACAAGCACCGATTTTTCACTCGTATAGGTTTCGTCCAGATATCCTTTTAAAAGCGCGGCAAGCTGTTCCGAGAAGAAGCCAAAGACCGCATCGCTGTTTTTCCGCTTCAGACAAAGGATGCACCGTTTGGCCACCGAGTCCCGTCCCTTGTCATAAGAGACCATTTTGAGAAGCGTCGACACACCCGCCTTACCAAGGGGAGACGGCAGACAGCGACACTGCGAGAGCTCCTCGCCGCACCTTTTGCAAACGGCAAGCTTGGCGTACTCCCATTTGCGGCGGCACGCCTCGCAAAGTGCGCGCGGCTCGGTATCCAGAAGATGCTCCTGCAAAAACTCGCCGCACGAGGCGCACCTCGGCGGAAAGAAGAGCGCGCGAAGCACAGAGAGACACTTGGTATCCATACTCATTTTCCGACCGCAAGATGCATGCTAAGTCCCGTATGACGAAGCGCCTGACGGTTGTTTTCCACCATCGTGGCGATCACGTCACGCTTACCGACCAAAATAACCATCCTCTGCGCTCGCGTTACCGCCGTATACAGAAGATTTCGTGTCAAAAGCATCGGTGCCGCCGAATACATCGGGATCAACACCACCGGATATTCGCTGCCTTGACTCTTATGCACGGTTATGGCGTAGGCGTGCTCAAGATCCTCCAGCATGGAAAATTCATAGCTCACCTGTCGGTCATCAAATAGGATCTCCATGCGCTTGTCCGCCGGATGGATGCTCAGGATCTCACCGATGTCGCCGTTGAAGATGCCCGCTCCCTTTTGCGAGCCGCGCGCCCACTCGATGTCGTAGTTGTTGCGGATCTGCATTACCTTGTCACCCACGCGAAAGATCTTTTCACGGAAGGGATGCTCGAGCTTGTCCGGCGATTTCGGATTCATCGTGCTTTGCAAAATACGGTTGAGGTTATCGGTTCCGCCCTCCCCTCGACGCGAGGGTGTGATGATCTGAATGCGACTCACAATGTCCGCGCCGTAAGCCCTTGGAAGACGATTTCGGCAAAGGTCGGCCACCGTCTGCGCCACCGCGCTGTCACTCTCGCGCGGCACGTAGAAGAAGTCGTTGTCGTTTACGTTCAGAAGCGGCATCTCCCCGCCGTGAATGCGGTGCGCGTTGGTAATGATCAGACTTTCCTGTGCCTGACGGAACACCTCGGTCAGCTTGATGGTGGAAAAGCGCCCACTCTCGATCAGATCGTGAAGCACGTTGCCTGCGCCCACCGACGGCAGCTGATCGGCGTCACCAATCAGGATCAGGTGCGCACCCGGCTTGACCGCCTTCAGAAGGGCGCAAAACAGATAGGTGTCCGCCATCGACATTTCGTCAAGAATCACCACGTCCTGCGACAAAAAGTTGTGCTCGTTGCGAAGAAAGACCGGTTCGTCCCCCTTCTCGTGAGAATATTCCAGCATACGGTGAATGGTCTTGGCCTCGCTGCCCGTTGACTCGGAAAGCCGCTTGGCGGCGCGTCCTGTGGGCGCGGCCAATGCCACCTTAAGTCCCATACTGTTAAAAATGCGAAGAAGCGCGCGTACCACTGTGGTTTTTCCCGTACCCGGACCGCCCGTAAGCACCATAACGCCACTGGACATCGCGTCAATGATGGCCTGACGCTGAAGCCCTGCATAGGTCAGCTGCTGAGCCAGCTCCTCGCGCTCGATAAAGCGTCCGATCTCCCGAATATCCGCACAAACACATACCCGATCGAGCAGCAATAGCTTATCGGCAATGTATTTTTCGCACGAATAGGTATGCTCATCAAACAGATAGGTCACACCCTCACGCTTGACCGAAACCAATCGTCTCTTGCTTAAAAGCGCACGAATTGCCTCTTCAACCTCATCATTTGTTACCGAAAGCATATCCGAAGCCGCACGAATCAACTCTTCCTTCGGCAGACAGGTGTGACCGCTTTGGAAGGCCTGATCGCCAAGAACATGCAAAATACCGCCACCAAGTCGCTCGGGCGCATTTTGGGAAAAGCCCAGCGTCCGGGCAAAGCTATCCACACGCTCAAAGCCAATGCCCTCGATCTCACGGCAAAAAACATACGGATCGCGCTTGGCAATTTCAATGGAGGCCGTTCCCCACCGCCGATAGATCTTGACCGTTGCCGTCGCACCAAAGGGCTCACGGAAAAACATCATCACCGAGCGCATCCCCGCCTTGGCCTTGAAATCCTCACCGATCTCAAGCGCACGCTTACGCGAGATGCCCTGGATCTGCGAAAGCCACTCGGGGTGATTTTCGATCACACTGAAGGTATCCTCGCCATACTCGGAAACAATGCGCGCAGCGATCTTGGGGCCAATGCCCTTAACGGCACCCGATGCAAGATACCGAAGCATCGCCGCCTTGGTCTCGGGCAAAATGCTCTCGTACTCCAACACCTGAAGCTGTGTCCCATACTTGGGATTGTGCGCCCACTTTCCATATAGCACGACGCCGTCGCCCTCCGCCAGATACGGAAGCGTACCGGTCGCGGTCACAACCTCACCGGAATCCAGGGCAAAATCAAAAACCGTATAGCCGTTTTCCTCGTTCGCATAGATAATTGCCTCTACGCTACCCGAAAAGCGCTCCATCCCGTCCACGCGGGTTTCCTGCCGAAGCTCCTCCATTTTGCCCTCCTTTTTTCAGAATACAAGGAAGGATTTTCACCACCGGGGGCGAAAATCCTTATCCGTTATCCGATAGGATCCGATATGGGATCCTTTTTCTCTTCAAAAATTGCAAAAGATCGTTTGTAGCATATTTTTCCATAACCAAAACAAACATATCTCTTTTTCCTGAAAGAAAAAGTGCATCTTTTGCCTCTTCATAATAAAGCTCGATCTGTTCGGATACTGCCGCCGAATCCACAAAGACCGTCCATCTGAGACACGGATTCGGAAAGCAAGAGACCGACAGAGCATGAGCAAACGCGTAAAACCCAAAAACAGCAAATACGCAAACCAGAATTTTAAGTATAAGTTCAATCATGGCATATCCTCCTATAAGAAGGATATGCCATTTTCTTTAAAAGGTCAACCGAGAAGCTCTGCACGAAGCGTATCGGCAAGATCGGTCTTCTCCCACGCCACGCCCAGATCCTCACGTCCCATATGTCCGTAAGCCGCAAGATCGGAATAAATGGGGCGACGAAGCTCAAACTTCTCAATGATCGCCGCCGGGCGAAGGTCAACGTGTCTCGAAACCGCCGCAGAGATCTTGGCCTCATCCACCTTGGCTGTTCCAAAGGTGTCGATCAGCACCGAAACGGGCTTAGCCACGCCGATGGCATAGGCCACCTGCACCTCACACTTGTCGGCAAGTCCTGCCGCCACAATGTTCTTAGCCACGTAGCGAGCCGCATACGAGGCCGAGCGGTCCACCTTTGTCGGGTCCTTACCCGAAAAAGCGCCGCCGCCGTGGCGCGAATATCCACCGTATGTATCCACAATGATCTTACGACCCGTAAGACCCGTATCACCGGCAGGTCCGCCCACAACAAAGCGCCCTGTCGGGTTTACGTAGATTTTGGTCTCCCCGTCAAGAAGCTCTGCGGGAACGGTTGTACGAATAACCTCGCGGATAATATCCTCGCGGATCTGCGCGAGCTCCACGTCCGCGCTGTGCTGCGAGGAAATTACCACCGTATCCACGCGAAGCGGCTTGCCGTCCACGTATTCCACCGTCACCTGGGTCTTGCCATCGGGACGAAGATACGGCAGGATACCGTCCTTTCTCACCGCCGTCAGCTTCTTCGAAAGCGCGTGCGCCAACGAGATGGGAAGCGGCATAAGCTCGGGTGTCTCGTTACAAGCGTAACCGAACATAAGTCCCTGGTCACCCGCACCGATGTCAAAGCGATCGGTATCGCCGTTCTTGGCCTCGAGAGACTTGTCTACGCCAAGCGCGATATCGGGCGACTGCTCATGGATCGAGTTGAGAACCGCGCAACTGTCGCAATCGAAGCCGTACTTTGCGCGATCGTAGCCGATCTTGCGCACTGTCTCGCGGACAACCCCTTGAATATCAACGTAAGCATTCGTTGTTATCTCACCCATAACCATCACAAGACCTGTCGTGCAGCAGGTTTCACAAGCCACGCGGGACATAGGGTCCTGTCTCAAAAACTCATCGAGAAGCGCATCCGAAATTTTATCGCAAATTTTATCGGGATGTCCCTCGGTTACCGATTCACTCGTAAAAAGAATTCTTTCCATGTTCTCTCTCCTTTATTTTCCGAAATAAAAAACTCACTCCATCGACGAAGTGAGTTTTTTCACCTCATCTGTCCGAATTTGGCACCTTACGTAACCGCAGGTTGCCGGGCTTCGCAGGGTCGGTCCCTCCGCCACTCTTGATAAGATATATATATTCAACCAAAGTTCGTTTTTTCTATTTTAACATATTTTTCGATGTTTTTCAAGTGTTTTTTCGCAAATTATGCGTCAAACCTATCAAAGCACCAAAAATCAAAAGAAAGAAGCCAAGGTCAAAGCCGCATTTTTGTCCAAAAGGTTGAAGAAAATTTTTGCAACTTCAAAACGCAAACCAACACCATTTTCCATAATCGCGTCGTTTAAACACCAAACCGTTCCACGATCACTTTACCAACCTTGTAAAGATAAGAAAGCTTAGCTTCAAGAAGCTCGGGCGCGCACGTGGGAATTCGTCTCACCGCAAAATGCGCTTCGTAATTGAACGTCCCCTTATAATTGATCTCGCCAAGAGCGCGCATCACGTCCTGCCACTTGATATTTCCCTCAAAGGGAGCAACGTGATCGTCGTGAAAGCCCGTGTTGTCACTGACGTGCAGAACCTTCAACCGCTTGCCGATCTTGGTAATATTTTTATACTGATCCACGCTTGCCATCAGCGACTTTTGTCCGCCATGTACGTTTCCGTGTCCCGTATCCCAACAAACGCCCACGCTCTCATCGTGAAAGCGATCGACCAAAGCCAACAACGTGTCGGTCTTCGACATTTCGGAACGGAGGTACGCCGGACACGTGTTTTCCAGTGCCAGGCCCACGCCGTGTTTTCGGCAAGCCTCCACAAACGGTGCAAAATATTCATAATTATAGTCAAGACATTCCTGTTCCGTCCCGATCTTTTCAATGGGATGAAAGACCAACCACGGAATCCCCATCCGCGCGCTTCCCTCGATGGTTCGATATTGAAGCTCACGAAAACCGTCCTCACCACAGCCCTCATACGTCGGACACTCCACAATCGGCGAGTGCGCTTGCCCAAACCGCATGCCGTTTTGCTCGGCAAATTCCTTTATTTCCTCCAAATATGCCTGCCATCCCTTTCCCACAAAGGGAGACGCCAAGGTGGAACACATATCGTTAAAATTAAAGTCAAAAACGCGAAAGCCGCATTTCGCCAAATGCAGCATCTCCTCCTTAACCGAGGTATGAAACGTGCCGTCAAAAATCAAATTCAAGGAGGTTGAAATGTCAAGCTTCATAACCCTTCCCCTATTCTATATATGAAGTATTTTTGAAAGTCTCTTATACAAAAGCAGATTCAGAACCGAGCAGATGATTCCCTTGACCAAATTGAACGGCATCACCGCAAATACGATCATACTCTCAAGGCTTCCGACCAGAGGATTGACCTCTTTGGCCATTCCCAAGATCGCGTCAAGAGGAAAACCGGCCAAAGCCACGTAAGCGGGAATCATAATAAAATAATTTACAAAAGCACCGACCACCACCAAGGACAGAACTCCGACACAAAGCGCAAGAATTGCCCCTTTTATGGTCTTTTTATATTTATAAATCACAGCCGCAGGAACGACCAGCGCGCATCCCATGGCGAAATTGGCAAATTCGCCGACACCTGCCGTGATTGTTCCGTTCATAAGTAAATTCAGGATATTCTTCAAAAGCTCCATCATCACCGCCGCCATAGGCCCCATAGCAAAGCCGCCCATCAGTATGACGGTTTCCGAAAGATCAAGCTCATAAAAGGACGGCGCGAACGGAAGCGGAAACTCAAGCAACATAATGACAGCCGAAATGGCGGTCAAAATGGCAATCTTGGTCATGTTATGTAACGAAAAAAGCTTGGTTTTATTCATATTTCTTTCTCCCTATCATGTAATAGTATATAAAGACATGGGGGAAAAGATAACAAAAAATCCCGACAATACGTCGGGGATACAAAAAGGCTATCTTTTCTCATCCGGACTATCACCGTCGGCGCAGGAATCACACCTGCTCATGCTCTCGCTCGTGGGCTTTACCACCGATATTGGAATTGCACCAATCCCCAAAGTATTCCGTTAATAAGATGGGAATCGGCGGAGTTGCCAAAGGCAACTCCGCCATAGATTCCAATCAATCGATCGGGTAATTAAGCGAGGATCTCGCCAACGACGCCCGAACCAACCGTTCTACCACCCTCACGGATAGCGAAACGAAGACCCTTCTCACAAGCGATGGGCGTGATAAGCTCAACAGTCATATCAACGTTATCGCCGGGATGGCACATCTCAACACCCTCGGGAAGCTCGATGGTACCGGTAACGTCAGTCGTTCTGAAGTAGAACTGAGGTCTGTAACCTGCGAAGAAGGGCTTCTTACGGCCGCCTTCCTTCTCAGTAAGAACGTAAACCTGACCAATGAACTTGGTGTGGGGGTTTACAGAGCCGGGCTTGCAAAGAACCTGACCACGCTCGATCTCGTCCTTAGCAATACCACGAAGAAGTGCACCGATGTTGTCACCAGCCTCTGCCTGAGGAAGGAGCTTGTGGAACATCTCAACACCGGTAACGGTGGTGTTCTTCTTCTCGTCG
>JAEIGA010014723.1_pt1 | contig 11902 bp, 11 predicted proteins | sample 9270691 | NCBI WGS metagenome assembly JAEIGA01 (sample SAMN17057246, study PRJNA624740) | gut metagenome | biome: biome; isolation source: fecal sample | host: Bos grunniens | place: China: Xizang | collected 2019
ATGATTCCAAGGTTATGGATGAAATACCGGTCGTGGCAAATGCCTACTATCTTTTGGATAAAGGCTATGTGAAGTTTGATTCGCTCTATAAGCACTTTCATTTGAACCACGCATGGTTTGTAACCAAGGCCAAGGATAATATGCTGTATACAGTTACCGAGTCTAGGGAGGTTGATCCTCAAACGGGGCTTATCTCCGATGAGACGATACAACTGACAGGCTTTTATACTTCCCAGAAGTACCATGACAATCTTAGACTTGTTGTGTATGAGGATTTAAGAGACGGAAAGGTCTATCGGTTCCTCACAAACAACTTCTCGATTGACGTAATCACTGTTGCAGAGTTGTATCGAGAAAGATGACAGATTCAGATCTTCTTCAAGTGGATCAAACAGCACTTGCACATCAAGACCTTTTACGGCACAACCCGCAATGCTGTCTACACACAGATATGGATAGCCATTTGTGACTACCTGCTGCTTATCATCGCGAAGAAACAATATGGATTGAAGCCAAGTCTTCATACAATCTCAAACTCTATCGGACAAATCCTCTTCAAAAGAGGTGACATCCGAGACTTTTATAACAAACCTGATGGGCCGGTTAATATTCCGGAGGACGACTCAAACAGGCAACTTACTTTATGGTAAAATTTCTCCGGACAGCAATGATATAGATTATGATAAAAATTCTTGTAACAGGTGCTTGTGGTGTCACATCTCGATCGGTTGTAAGATCTTTGAATGAAAGTCCGATTTTTAAGAACCGTTGTGAGTTTATTGGAACGGATGTGTGCTACAATATGTATGGCGTATATGAGGGTCTATATTCTAAAGTATATAAGGTCCCGATGTTTAGTGATCCATCATATCGGGAGATAATGCAAACTATTATTGACGAGAATAAAATAGAATATGCTATTCTTATACCAGAGCCCGAAGTACTTTATTGGTCGCAGAATCCGTTTAATGTGAAGTTTCTAAGAATTCCTTCAGGCTTCGCAGAAACTGTAATCAGCAAATTAAGATTATATGAGGCTTTAAAAGACACTGGTTTGGTGCCTGATTTTCAGGTAGTTGATAAAGAACAGTTATGTGACGAAAGTTTTGTGAAACTATCTTATCCATTGTGGGTTCGAGATTATTCAGAAGGAACGACAAGTGGTATGGGATCATTCGCTCCTAAAAACCATAAGCAATTGTGTGCTTGGTTGGAAATCAATGATAACATAAATACTTTTATGCTGTCGGAGTATTTGCCTGGACGAAATTTGGCTTGCTTCCTTTTATACTCTAATGGCGTCTTACTGAAATATGGGGTAGCGCAACGAATAGAATACTTAATGGCAAAGGTCGCTGTATCCCGTATAACGGGCAATACATCAATGGGTAAGTTGTTGAATGATGATCAAGTTTTTAATGTTGCTCGAACTGCGGTTGAGCTAGTCGCGTCAAAAACTAAAGAAATTATGAATGGGTTGATTGTTGTTGATCTGAAAGAAGATAAAAATGGCACTCCGATTGTTACAGAAATCAATATTCGTCATGTCGCATTTACCTCATCTTTTGCAATGGCAGGTTTGAATTTCTCTCAGTATCAGATGCAATTACTCATTGGGGATAAAGCTTTAATTTCTCCAGATTTGACCATGATATTCCCTGAAAATAACATAATATTAAGAGATGTGGATGGCCTTCCAATATATTTGGAGGACTATGTAGAGGCTAAGATTGGGGCAGTTTGTTGTTAGCTGTAAAAGTAACTAAGCAAAATCATGGTGATAGCTTTTGATTGCAGGTCAGTATACAACATAACAATATAATAAGTGATTGTAATTAATATTCCAGAATAGCCCAATTTGTAAATAATGATGACTGTATACACATTATGATTTTTCAGAATGAAAAATATTATTATAATGAATAGTAGAAATCTATTTGGCGGTACGATTGTGCTATCTCTTTTATGTAGATTGCTAGATGAAAAGGGATATAATGCCAAGATTCTATTTGTACACGACTTTCCAACCGTATATACGACTGAATGGAAGTTTTGGATTAAGTGGTTTATTTATTCTTTAAAGTATAGGTTGAAAGAGTTGTTGTATAAAATATTACAGAACACTAGATTTGGAAAGATCCCGATTTTTTCTAGCTTCGAATACATACCAATCAAAGATATAAAAGAGAAATATCTTCCTTTTTATGATAAGAAGAATACAATTGTAATATATCCTGAGGTCGTAAGTGGCAATCTCCTAAAAGCAAAGAATGTTGTTCGGTGGTTGTTATATCACCATAACTGGGAAAATATAGAGAACGCATATGATCTCGATGATTTATTCATTTGCTATAGAAAAGTGTTTAATGATTGGAGATTGAATCCTGAAGGGAATGAATTAAGGCTCAATTTCTTTAATGGTGAGATGTATAGGCAATATAATCATGGGGTGAGAAGTGGTAATTGTTATATTATAAGAAAAGGAAGAGGACGTGAGGATTTGCCTAAAGAATTTGATGGCCCCGTAATAGATTATGGGATGTCCGAAAAGGAAATAGTTAGTATACTGAATTCCTGTATATATTGCTATAGTTATGATACTCAGACTTTTTATACTAAAATCGCAGCTGTATGCGGATGTGTACCAATAGTTATGTTAGAACCTGGGAAGACAAAGGAAGATTATTTAGCGCAATCAGAGATTTCAATAAAAGGTATTGCGTACGGTAACTCCGCTGATGAAATAGAGAGGGCTATAGCTACGAGAAATGATTTGTTGGAGTCTTTGAATTATGATGAACTTAACGATATAAATATAAACCGGTTTATAGATTTATTGATAAAGCGATTTAATTAAGTTTTATGAAATACTCATTTGTTTTACCAGCATATAAAGCTAAATATTTTAGCGAAGCCATTGATAGCATATTATCTCAGACTTATAAAAACTTTGAGCTTATTATTGTCAATGATGCTTCCCCGGACGATTTAGATTCTATAGTAAAAGCTTATAACGATTCGCGTATAAGATATTATGTGAATGAGAAAAATATAGGAGGAAAAGATTTAGTTGCTCAGTGGAATCATTCTATTTCATATGCAAATGGTGAGTATTTGATTATGGCCTCGGATGATGATGTTTATTCTCCTCTCTATCTTGAAAAAATGGATGCCCTGATAGAAAAATATCCAGATGTCAAGGTTTTTAGACCTAGGGTGCAAATAATAGATGGACAAGGAAATATAACGCGTATCTGTGGATGTCTTAGTGATATGGTTAGCCAATTTGAATATTGGTATTATTGGTCTGCTATTGGAAGTTCAATAGGACATATAATATTTAATAAAAACTCTTTAATAGAGAACGGTGGATTTGTTAATTTCCCAATGGCTTGGGGTAGCGATGATGCTACAATAATGATGCAGGGGTATAATGGAATAGGCTTTGTGAACGAAATACTGTATTCATTTAGGAACTCAGGAGATAATATAACTTCTAAAATAGATAACTATAAGACATTTCTTCAGAAAATAGAGGCCAGGCGTATGTTTTATTGTTGGCTAAAGGATTTTTTAGCAAGAAATAAAGCAACAACAACTCAAGATGTTTTTTACAAGTGGGTAAATCAGGCGTGTTTGGAAAATCAATTTCAAGCATTAACGATTGATTTGATAAGCCGAGTTTCATTCTTTGTGGCTGTGCGTGCGCTACCTCGATTATGTAACTTAGAGTATACTTCTTCGCTAGTTGTTTTGAAAAGGATTGCGTTGCGTTTATTTAGATAGGAGAGCATAGCAAGTTCTATTTTGATTATTAGTTAAAAGAATGTTTGTTCGCAATCTTTTTTTTATAATTCTTCCTGATTTCATATATGCCATCTTTTAGTATAATAGTTCCGGTTTATAACTCAGAGCAATATCTTGAACGCTGCATTAATAGTATTTTAAATCAGACATTTTCGGATTTTGAATTGTTGCTGATTAATGATGGGTCCACTGATAAGTCAGGGATAATATGTAATGAGTTTGCACAATCTGACTCTCGAATAAAAGTATTTCATAAATCTAATGGTGGAGTGTCGTCAGCTAGGAATACAGGACTGGATAATGCTAAAGGTGATTGGATCGTATTCTGTGATTCAGATGATTGGGTTTTGCCAGAATGGTTAAATACTTTTTTTCAAAATCTTTGCGACGCAGATTTAATAATACAAGGAATGAGGTTTGACAAGTCTGCACTTGATGACGTAAACACTCCAACTAATGTCGCTTTTTCATATAGGGGTGGCTATTCTGATTGTTTAGATATTATGCTATGTATTGGAGTTGTAGGATATTTAATGAATAAAGCATTTAGAGCTTCAATAATTAGAGAGAATGATATAGTTTTCGATAAGAGATTTAATTTTCATGAGGATGAAGATTTTATTTTAAAATATATGGTGAATAGTAACAGTGCTATTTCTGTGGAAACCGTAGGTTATCATTATGTAATGCCCAATTTTGCGCAAAAGTATTTTAATGTTCAAAATTCTATAGCACTATATTTGTCCTTATATCATTCGGCTTGTAAGGTATCATGTAAATCGAGGTGTCACTATCGTGAATGGGTAAAAAATAAGGTTTTACAAGTTTTTCTGGAAGAGTTTAATTCAGTTGGCTTTTTAAATCAAAGAAAATTTCTATTGGAATTTAAGCGAATGGTATGTCAAGATAAAGATATATTATTTTCATCAAAAACGTTTTTCCTCACAAGGTATGCAATTGCTTTAGATCCTACGGGTATATTGTCTTCTAATGTAGTTCGCATTCACCATTTGATTAAAACTCTAAAAAATAGAAGGTAACCATGAAAGTGTCAGTAATCGTTCCTGTATACAATGTCGAAAAGTATATTAGAGAATGTGTGGATAGTCTTATTAATCAGAGATTTGACGAATATGAAATCTTATTGATAGATGACGGCAGTACAGATTTGTCATCGTCCATATGTGATGAGTATTCAAAACGCTCTGAATTAGTTAAGACGTATCATAAGAAAAATGGAGGATTATCTTCTGCGAGAAATTATGGCCTTGAAAAAGCGAAAGGAGAGTGGGTCGTTTTCGTTGATTCGGATGATTACTGGTTGTCAGATGATGTGTTGCAGACCTTATTTAAAATAGCTACCGATAATTCTACAGATTTCGTTAGATTTGAATATACGGCAGTTGATGAGTATGGAAATTTTTTGTACGAGCATTGCTATGATAAAAAAACGCATCTTCTGAATAAAGCACTAACCCAATATCAAATGTTCCATTATGGAATAGCAGGAGAGTTCTTTGCTGTGCTATATATGGCACGAAAAGAACTTTTTTTAAATCTTAGATTTTCGGAGAGCCGTAAATTCCAAGAAGATATAGATTTATGTATAAGGCTATTTGCAACTAAGCGTTTCCTTTGCTCGTATTGCAAGGAACGTTTTTATGCGTATCGGAAAAGACGAAATTCAATAACCTCAACACCGGTAATATCAAATTTAGAAGGATCCTTTACTTTGGCAGATGTTTTTCATAATTATAGCTTAAGTATCAGTGATAAGCGTCTCCGGGCAGAGTATCATTACTATTCTGTGATGATGTATTATTGGACCTTATGCACATTTTTGGAGACCCCATACTTTGAAAATAGAAGTATATTGTTTAGAGAACTAAATGTACGTAGTTTACATCGTATTACATTGAAAAGAATGATAAAATATAAGATATTTAACAAGTCAACGTTCCTTATGGTATTAGGTCCACATATTACTGTTATTTTGTTGTATGTTAGATGCCTCTTAAAGAACTTAATGCATTAAGCAGCAAGTTGTAATGAATCTATTTATTGTAATATTTATATAAGTATGGAGAGTGTTGCTGTATTGCTAACATGTTATAACCGAAAAGGTAAAACACTTGCTTGTTTAAACTCCTTAGCTATTACCCACGAAGCGTCAGAATCTAATCTAAATCTTACGGTTTTTATTACTGATGATGGTTCAACGGATGGCACATCTGATGCACTTCAAGAAATGCAATACCCGTTTGAGGTTATTGTGCTAGGAGGAACAGGTAGCTTGTTTTGGAATGGAGGTATGATAAATTCGTGGAGAGCTGCGATATCACGCGGAAGCTATGACGGATACTTGTTGCTAAATGACGATGTTATACTGAACGAGTCTTTTTGGAAAGAGTTAGAGCAAGCTGATAGAATCTCTTTACAGCAGTATGGCAAACATGGTATATATGTGGGCTCAACATGCGATCCGACTTCAGGAAAATTCACATATGGTGGTTTTAACTTTACAAATGCACTAACTTTAAGGGATAGGTTTATCATGCCAGATGGCAGAACATACCAATGTTGCCAGTGTGCTCACGGAAATATAACATATGTGTCAGGAGATGTTGTCTTGCAAATGGGTATTTTTAACGATGAGTATATACATGGTGGAACGGATCATGACTATTCTTATTTAGCATATAAAGCAGGTTTTCCAATACTTGTGTTGCCGAATTATGCGGGGTTTTGTGAAAATGATCATAAGGAAGATGGTTATGCAGACTTTTTTGCAATGTCCTTAAGTGAGAGGTTGGCTTATTTGAGGTCTCCATTTGGCTTTAACTTGCACAATACATTGTTGTTCCAAAAGAGATGCTTCCCATATCGATATCCTTTTGTTTGGCTGATGGGATATGCAAAGGCCCTATTCCCTAAGATATACTTTAAACTATATAAGTGGCTTAGAAAGTAACTAAGATGAGTTTATGAACAATATAACTTAAGCACATTGGATAAATGGACAAGAGTATATATACCTATTCCGTAGCTATCAGGACATTAGGTTTAGCAGGACATAAGTATCAGGTTCTATTAGATTCGTTAAAAGAACAGACAATAAAACCGGAAAAGATAGTTGTATATATAGCAAAAGGGTATCAGTTGCCAATGGAGTCAATTGGAACGGAGTACTATGTTTATGTTGATAAGGGTATGGTTTCCCAAAGAGCATTGTCTTATGATGAGATTGACTCGGAATACATTTTGTTTTTAGACGATGACGTATATTTGCCGAAAGATGGAGTGGCAAAGTTGTTTCAGGCTTTGATTGAGAATGAAGCAGATGTTGTTTCGCCAGACGTTTTCCCTAATGCGGAACGAGGATTGGGGGCAAAGGTACTTATGGCGATTTCAGGTAGAATGTGGCCGCGAAAGGATGATAAAAAGTGGGCATATAAGGTGATGAGAAACTCAGGGTATTCGTATAATGTTAGCCCTACCTTGGATGTGTACGAATCACAAACTAATGCAGGTCCTTGTTTTCTATGCTCCAAAAAGAATTTCTTGAAAATTAGATTTGAAGAGGAAATGTGGTTAGAAAAGTGCGCCTATCCCTTGGGAGAAGATCAAGTTATGTTTTATAAGATGTTCCTTAAAGGGCTTAAGCAATTAACTGTATTTAATACAGGAATTCTTCACATGGATGCCGGTACAACCTTATCCTCATCGGACAAGGAGAAAAAACTGGTTTATAGCGATTTGCGTTTTAAGACGATATTCTGGCATCGTTTTGTGTTCCTGCATCATAAAGGGTTTATCAATAAAAGTATAGATTTCATGTCTATATTATATACCTTTATGTTTACAATTTTAGTGTCACTGCTTAAATGCAGAAAGGATATTTTAAATGTGAAAATTGATGCAATTGTAGGGGCGGTTAATTTTATTAAGTCATCCCAATATAAATCTCTACCACGTATATAGCAATGAGAACGGTTCCTATTGTTTTTGCTTTTGATAATAAGTTGACCCTGCCAGCTTGTATTTGCATTTTCTCTTTGATGGTGAACGCAAGGGAAGACACTTTTTATGACATATTCATACTTTCGTCAGCAAGCAGAGGAAAGTTAGATATTGATCAACTGAATAAAATTTGTGGCACATATCCCAATTGCCGTATTACTTATAAGGAAGTTGCTTCCGAGTTTGATGAATCATATGAAGTAAGAGGCATTTCTTCTTTAGCATATTATCGTCTTTTAATACCAGAATTGATACCACAGTATGATACTGTACTTTATTCAGATGTTGATGTTATTTTTAGGACTGATTTATCTGATATATACTTTAATACGGATATGGATGGATGTTATTTTGCTGGTGTGGATTCACTGGCGCATCTAATCCCATTTTTGAAGAATTATTATGAGTTAGAACGAAAGATAGACTCTGTTGGGAATATATATTCTGGTAATTTGATCATTAATTCCAAAGACATTCGTAGAGATGGAATTGTAGAAGTGTTTCGTGAGCATGTGGGTAAAAAGTATCTATTCCAAGATATGGATATCATTAACATAGTATGTAAGGGTAAAATAAAATACCTTCCTCCATCATTTTGCTATACAACCTATATAGCAGATTTTGCTGTGAATGGTAGAACGGACCTTAAAACCGTATGGTCTGAGGAACAAATCCGAGAAGCTCAAGAGAGTGGTATTGTACACTTTAACGGGCCAAAACCTTGGGATGGTGCTTGTATTAACTTTGATATATGGTGGGAGTATTATAGAAAATCTCCATTCTTTAATCATAAACACTATTATCATTTTTTTGATAATATGTCAAATGAGTTAGAACGTCTTCCTTTAATGAAACGAATAAAGATACTTGCTCGATACTTTATTTATGGAAAGAAGAGGTAGTATTTCTGTAATCATCCCCATCTTCAAAGTTCGCAACTTCATAGAAAGATGCGTAAACTCTCTATTTGAGCAGACTTTGAAAGATGTTGAATATATATTTGTCGATGATGCTTCGCCTGATGATAGCATTGATATCTTAAAGTCTTGTATTGATCGATATCCGGAACGAAAGGATCAGATCACAATCTTGACTCATGAACAGAATCTGGGACTTCCTGCTGCTCGGAATACAGGACTTGCTGTCGCTACAGGAGAATATGTTTTCCATTGCGATAGTGATGATTTTGTGGAGAAGGATATGCTGGAGGAGATGTATAGGGCTGCAAAGGAGAAAGATGCTGACATGGTATACTGTGACTTCTATCTTTCTTTTGAGAAGAATGAGAGATATATGTCCAATCCAGTGTATGAGACAGCCGACTCAATGTTGAGACAGGGACTTCTTGGAGGCAATATGAAGTACAATGTATGGAATAAGCTTGTAAGAAGAAGTCTTTATGCGGATAACGATATTTCCTTCCCAGCAGGTCGCGCTATGGGAGAGGATATGACAATGATTAGACTTGCAGCCTGCGCAAAGAGTGTTGCATATGTTCCTAAGGCGTTCTATCATTATGTAAAACTTAATACAAACGCTTATTCTGCAACAATGTCGGAAAGACATAAGATTGACATTAGATTTAATGTTGATCAGACAGTAGAGTTTTTGGAGAGGAAGTTTGGAAATGCGTTAGACAAAGAGATTGCATTCTTCAAACTGAACACAAAGTTTCCATTCCTCATTACAGACGATGCATCTCAATATGAGGTATGGAAAGAATGGTGGCCAGAGGCAAATAAGTATATTTGCGAGAATAAACAGCAAGCTTTCAGAACGAGACTTGTGCAGTGGTTTGCTGCAAAGGGAGAGTTCTGGGCTGTGAAACTTTATTTCAAGGTGGTTTATAAGTTGGTATACGGGGTGATTTATAGGTAGGGTATGTTTAAGATTTTAGCAATAATATTTACTGGTATCATTGTCAGCTTCTATTATTTCCCGTTTGAGTTCAGTTTCTTGCCAGGGCTGAATACAAAAATGGGTCTTGCCGTAGTGGGAATATTTTTGGCAATCTTCAATCTTATACGTAAAAGAGAGATAAAGTTTCCACAAAACCTTGTTAGGGTTGTAGCCCTTGCCGTTTTGGTGTCGGTAATAGGAGTAGTGTCGGTAATTGTCAATAATACACCGGATTATGCGTATGCGACATATTTCGTTTCAATGACCGTATGGCTTAGTGGGGCATACGCGGTTTGCTCTCTCATCAAATATGTTCATTCTAACATAAGTGTTGATAATGTGACTGCATATCTTGTAGGGGTATGTGTAGCACAGTGTGCGTTTGCTTTGGTTATAGACTCTAATCTGGAGATTAAGAATTTAGTAGATACATATGTCATGCAAGATCAAGAATTAATAACAAAACTTGAGCGATTGTATGGTATCGGGGCGTCTTTGGATACGGCTGGACTTCGCTTTTCAGCTTGCTTGATAATGCTGATGTATGTTTTGAATACGAATAAAGGTAAAATGACTAATAGCAAGGTGGCGTTGTCCATAATTGCATATCTATGGATTGCTGTTGTTGGTAATATGGTGGCGAGGACGACTATTGTTGGAGTTGGATTGAGCTTAATATATGCAATTATGACTTTGCGCCCAGAAAAAGTTAGTTATAGTTTTTTCCGAGTTGTGAGAATAGGACTGTTAATTATAATAGTTGCAATCCCAATATGCGTGTATCTTTATAACAATAGTCCGCAATTTTATCAATTGAGCAGATTTGCATTTGAGGGCTTTTTTAGTTTGGCCGAGACTGGTGAATGGGAAATTGATTCAAATGAAAAATTAAAGTCTATGATTGTCTTTCCGGAGACGATAAAAACTTGGATAATAGGTGATGGGTATTTCTCGAACCCTTATTTTTCAGATCCGCTATATGTCGGACCTTTTATGGGCGGTTATTATATGGGTACAGATATTGGATATTTGAGGTTTATTTTCTATTTCGGTATTGTCGGCCTACTAACATTCTCGTTCTTCTTTGTTTCAGTGGCTCGAGAATGTATGGCAACACTTTCTGAATATAAGCCCCTTATATTATTTGTTCTCATATTGGGATTTGTCGTTTGGCTAAAAGTTGCCACTGATGTGTTTCTTGTTTTTGCAATACTTCTTTGCATCGGGAATATGCAAGATGAAACCCCTCAATTGGAAAATTAAGTATGAAGATAGCATATTGCATCGCAGGAACATACAATTCCGGAGGAATGGAGAGGGTGTTGGCCAATAAAGCAAATTGGTTAGTGCAGAATGGATGGGAGGTGAGTATTTTGACTACGGATCAAAAGGGGCGTACTTCGTTTTTTGAGATGGACCCTAATATTAGGCAGTATGATCTGGGAATAAATTACGAGGATAACAACGGAAAGTCTTTCTTGAATAAGTTGATTCACTATCCGTTTAAGCAATGGAAGCATAGAAGAGCATTGGAGGAGCTGTTGCCTGTGTTAGACGCTGATGTTGTTATTTCTATGTTCTGCAATGATGCGGCAATTCTTCCGAAGATTAAGGATAGAAGTAAGAAGGTACTGGAGATACACTTTTCCAGGTTCAAGAGACTTCAGTATGGGCGTAAGGGATTTTGGAGGCTTGCGGATGAACTGCGTAGTCGCAATGATCTTAAAGTTGTTTCAAGGTTTGATAAATTCATTGTTCTTACTGAGGAGGATAAAGGATATTGGGGGGATCTTGAGAATATTCAGGTGATATCCAATGCTCGTAGTTTTGCGATTGAGGAACCTGCTGAACTTAATGAGAAGAAGGTAATTGCGGTTGGAAGATATTGCTATCAGAAGGACTTGGGTAAGTTGATTGATGCATGGAAGATTGTCTGTCGGGAGATTGATGACTGGAAGCTACATCTTGTGGGGGATGGTGAAGATAGAACTATGCTTCAGGAGCAGATAGAGAGCCTTGGGTTGACTGACAGGGTTATTCTTGGAAAGGCGGAGACAGATATGAAGACAGTGTATCGAAATGCTTCTATGCTTGCATTGTCATCCAGGTATGAAGGTCTTCCGATGGTGTTGCTTGAGGCTCAGGCTGCAGGTCTTCCAATAGTTTCGTTTGAGTG
>JAEIGA010014724.1_pt1 | contig 11902 bp, 11 predicted proteins | sample 9270691 | NCBI WGS metagenome assembly JAEIGA01 (sample SAMN17057246, study PRJNA624740) | gut metagenome | biome: biome; isolation source: fecal sample | host: Bos grunniens | place: China: Xizang | collected 2019
ACCGAGGTCAACATCTCGGAGGCGATGAAGGACATCCGTCGTGCACTTCTCGATGCCGACGTAAGCTATAAGATAGCGAAGACATTCTGCGATGATGTAAAGAAGAAAGCCATCGGACAGAACGTCCTCACTGCAGTAAAGCCACAGCAGATGATCGTGAAGATCGTTCACGACGAGCTTGCAGCCCTTATGGGCAGCGAGTCAGCTGACATCAATGTGAAAGGCAATCCGGCAGTGGTACTCGTGGCTGGTCTCAACGGTTCCGGTAAGACTACATTCTCAGGAAAGCTTGCTCTCAACATCAAGAGCAAGAGAGGAATGAAGGTTCTCCTTGCTGCCTGTGACTACTTCCGCCCTGCAGCGATAGATCAGCTGAAGGTTCTCGGAGAGCAGATCGGTGTGCCTGTTTATGCAGAAGAAGGCGTAAAGGATCCGATTCAGATTGCTCAGAATGCGATAAAGAAGGCGAAGGCCGAGGGATATTCTGTGGTGATTGTCGATACAGCCGGTCGTCTCGCAGTGGATCAGGAGCTCATGGATGAGATCTCAGCACTCAAGGAAGCACTCCAGCCGACTGAAACTCTCTTCGTAGTGGATGCGATGACCGGTCAGGATGCAGTGGAGACAGCCAAGACATTCAATGACAGACTCGACTTTGACGGAGTGGTCCTCACAAAGATGGACGGTGACACCCGCGGTGGTGCTGCACTCTCGATCAAGGCAGTTGTAGGCAAGCCGATCAAGTTCGTCAGCAGCGGTGAGAAGATGGAGGCTCTCGACGTTTTCCATCCAAACCGTATCGCAGACCGAATCCTCGGAATGGGTGACGTTGTCTCTCTCGTCGAGAAGGCTCAGGAGCAGTTCGACGAAGCTCAGGCACGCGAACTCAAGAAGAAACTTGCCAAGGACCAGTTCACACTCTGGGACTTCTACAACCAGATCCAGCAGATCAAGAAGATGGGTAACATCAAGGATCTTGCTTCAATGATTCCAGGCATGGGCAAGGCTCTGAAGGATGTGGATATGGACAACGATTCATTCAAGGGAATCGAAGCAATCATCCTCTCCATGACACCACAGGAGCGCGAGCACCCTGAGATCATCAACGGAAGCCGCCGCAAAAGAATTGCTGATGGTTCAGGAACTTCCCTTCAGGACGTCAACAAGCTTCTCAAGCAGTTTGAAGGCACACGCAAGATGATGAAGACAGTCATGGGAGCCAATATGGGCAACATGATGCGTGGTATGGGCGGAATGCGCAGAAGATAATCAATCCGGACTAAGGATCACACATCTTGACAATTTTGCAGCAAGGTCTGCATTTAAAATACAAACTGATGCCAAGGATGACACCGAAAGTGAATCCTTTGGCGAGTTTTCACGGTAAAGGACTATGGAACGGGCAGTTTCGTAGTCCTTTATGTATGGATGGAGTCTCAGAGAGTCAGCCGGCAGCGTCCATAATGGATAAGGTGTCATATACTTCGGAGAAACTGTTATGAGGTCTTCCAAAGCCTGGTACTTTTCTTCTGTGAACTTATAGATATCCAGCAGCTGCTCCTTATAAGAGTAGCCGCCTAAAGCCGTGCGGTATTCCACCATCTTTTTTGCAAACCAGCCTCCTATGCCTGGCAGTGCATCAAAGTCTGCCGAGTCTGCAAGATTCAAATCAAGAAGAGGTATATCTATGTATGGAGCCAATCTTCGGTATATGCTGTCTGAAACAACGAAGGATCTGGCAAAGTCTTCCTTTCGACGGAATATACCACCCTTCTCACGATAATTTATGATTGCCTGGGCCTGTTTCTCGGAAAATCCAAGCCGGCGGAACTCCTCCGAGGAGGCTCTGTTCGGGTTAAAACGAAATGATTCGACTCGCGGTCCTGGTGCAGATTGTCTCACCGATTCTGCCAGAGGAGAATGTTGTGCTGACTTTCTTTGAGCGGGAGCAATAGGAGTAGGAAGATCGCTATATCCTGGCACTGTTCCTTTCGGTACAGACATGGAGGAATCCAGTTCATTCATAAAAATATCCGCTACCTGATTATCTGAGGAATGATACACATAAACCGTATCCGGGTGGTCACGATTACTGACTATCTTCATGACAGAGGCACGATAGATAAATAATGCAGTCTGATAGCCGACAATCAGAAAAACCAGGACTACTACACCAACAACAAAAGAGTCGGACAACTTTGATTTCTTCTTCTCCATACTGCGAATGTATGAAGCTATCTCATAAAAAAGAAAATCCACACCCTGACCGGATGCAGATTTTTCTCTTTTTTATAAAGATTTCTTTTTTTTATTCATTTTCATCATCCTTGCGGTAGGATTTCTTCTCTTTCTTCTTTTCCGGAGCTCCTGCAACTATGATGACAATCTCCCCTTTCGGCTCGTGCTCACGATACCAAGCTGCAACTTCTGAAAGGGTTCCTCGCTTGTGTTCCTCAAATTTCTTCGAGATTTCACGGGCTACCGAGCACTCTCTTTCAGCACCGAAGAATTCTGCAAACTGTTCGAGAGTCTTGACAAGACGATATGGAGATTCGTAGAAAATCAATGTTCTCTGTTCCTGGGCGAGTTCAGTCAGTCTGGTCTGACGTCCCTTCTTCTGCGGGAGAAAACCTTCAAAGCAGAATCGGTCACAAGGATATCCTGAAGACACGAGTGCAGGAACAAATGCTGTTGCACCCGGAAGTGTCTGCACTTCGATTCCTTCCTGAGCACATGTCCTGACAAGAAGAAAACCGGGATCAGAGATTCCTGGAGTACCCGCATCGCTGATCAGCGCCACATTCAGACCTGAAAGAATGCGCTCCTTGATCATCGACGCAGTCTTGTGCTCATTGAATTTGTGGTGTGATTCCAGACGTCCCTTGATTTCAAAATGCTTAAGAAGAACCGAGCTGGTCCTGGTGTCTTCCGCCAAAATCAGATCTGCTTCCTTCAGAACACGGATTGCTCTGAAAGTCATATCTTCAAGGTTACCGACAGGCGTCGGTACAATATATAATATTCCTGCCATTCCTGTATTATTGATGACGACGGCGGAGAGCCATCATGAATCTGTAAACTGTGTCTGATTCAAGATCCCACTGTGGGTGAGCTGCAATCGCATGAGCAGCTGCTTCATCAAATGATGACATGGCATTAAGCTGCGTCAACATTTCCTGAAATGCCATAGGATCTTCTCCAAAAAGATAATTGATGAAGAGAATTCTATCGTTGAGAGAAATTGCGCTTCTGATATCCTTGACTGGAGAACCAGGCATATCCTTACGCCATGCCTGCTTGGCAATCATGGCATCAATTACCGGCACCTGCTCAACTGCCTGGACTGGTTCTTCCACTGATACTTCCACTGGTTCTATCACAGGTTCCGGAAGTGCCTCCACCTCGAGAACTGGTTCGACATCTGAAACTGGCTCAACTTCTGGAACTGGTTCAACCTCCGGGTCGGAAGCAGCCACCGGTTCAGGTTCTGAGACCTGAGGAAGATCATCGTAAAACGGAAGGTCATCGGAAGGTTCCAATTCTATATCCATCACCTCATCTTCCCCCTCTGTAACCGACTCAGCCACTGGTGCTTCTGCTATATCTTCAACCAGTTCTTCAATTAACTCATCTACAGGCAAATCATCCACAACATCCTGAGCATCAATATATTGCTCAAATTCCACAATCTTATTTTCCAATGCTTCAAGCTGAGTCTTGACAGAAGCCATCAAAGACTTTATTTCAGACAAAATTTGCTGTTGGTTATTTTTCATAATCTAATTATTGACTATATTTGTGGCCCTTTAATTCCAGGGGAACAGACCTAATACTTATTAACCACAAAATTAACGAAATGTTTTTAGAAAGTCCAAAAAAAGCAGGTTCGATTGAAGTGATCTGCGGTTCAATGTTTTCGGGAAAGACTGAGGAGCTTATCAGAAGAATGAAGAGAGCGCAGTTTGCAAAACAGAAGGTAGAAATATATAAGCCATGCATCGACGTAAGATATTCTGAAGATCAGGTTGTTTCTCATGATGCACACAGCATTCCTTCAACTCCTATCAACTCTCCTGCAAAGATGCTTGAGCTTTCTAATGACGTGGAAGTGGTTGGAATTGACGAGGCACAGTTCTTCGATCAGACCATCGTTGAGGTGGTACAGAAACTGGCTAATCGTGGTGTTCGCGTGATTATCGCAGGTCTGGACACAGACTTCCTTGGAAAGCCTTTCGGACCTATGCCGGCACTTATGGCTGTTGCTGAGGATATTCAGAAAGTACACGCTATATGTGTAAAATGCGGAAGCCCTGCAAACCACTCGCACCGTCTTACAGCAAGCGAACAGCTCGTGGTACTCGGTGAGAAGGACTCATATGAGCCACTCTGCCGCCACTGCTACAATGCAGCTATGGGAAGCGACAACTAAGAATCAGAAAAGAGTAGGCTGATTATTGTTCAGCTCAGACAGAATCTTTTCCATTATGGCCTGTCTGAACAAAGGAGCTTTTGTATCGATGTGAAAACGCTCACAATACGCTCTGATGGCAGCCATCTCACTATCATTCAGATATATGACCTGTCTATGGCGACGCGCAAGCGCCGCCTTTTGTTTTTTCAGATATTCCGGATCGACTGATACGGACAAAGACTTCCTTTTTCTTGCCACTGCTTGATTTCTTATAGGTTAAGTATATATTCCGGCCAAATATAGGGATTTTTATTAAGAAGTCGTAATTATTCATCAATCTCCTCTTCCATTCCAATTACAGGAGGGAGGGGTTTCTTCTTATTCTGTGGAATGCCATAGCTGATAAGCTTGTTAGCTGCCACCACAATGCTCTGACCGCGCTCACGGATCTTTTTGTCACATGCATCGTATTGTTCGAGGGCCTCATTGAGTTTTTTACCCATCTTTGCATGGGCTGCACAGAAATCAGACACACGGCTCAGGACAGTTTCTGCTGCCGCTATGATCTGCTGCTGATTTGCAACCTGCTCATGACTTGTCCAGGCAATATTTATCATTCTGAGGAATGGCATGAGGGTTTCCTCGGTCGTGATGAGCACTCCCTGAGCATATGCATCATGCCAGAGGTTGCGGTCTGATTCATAAGCAAGTCTTAGAGCAGAATATACCGGCACAAACATGATCACGTAGTCAAGCATCTTATGACCTGGCTGAAGATAGCTGCTGTAATCCTTCTTGGCTAGCTTCTTCACCTGTTCCTTGATTGCAAGAAGGTTGCGTGCCTGAGCGTCCGCCTTGGCTGCCTCATCCTCGGCAGCATAATAATCATACATCGCAGTAAGAACCACCTTCGAATCGATGATGATGTCGTTGCCGTTAGGATAGTGAAGAATGAAGTCCGGACGCATCCTCTTTGCAGTATCCTCATTCAAAAGAATCTGTCCATGCTCGTCACGAAGAGTCTCCTCCTTATCGTAATCGCGTCCTTCACGAAGTCCTTCAGCTGTGAACAGATTATCAAGAATGACCTCTCCCCAATTACCTTGAGCCTTGTTACGGCCTTTGAGAGCTTCAGCAAGATTGTCAGCCTTGTCACCGATCGAAAGAGTCTGCTCACGAAGGTTCTTGACGGCATTCTCAATATTAGCCTTAAGTGTCTGAGAAGTCTCGCTATGAGCTTTCTTGTTCTGTTCGAAAGCCTCCTTCATATCCTTGATATTCTTGTCCAGACCACCTGCGATATTCTCAAATGTGGCTTTTGCACGCTTGTCCAGCTCCTCCTCACGGGCCTTAAGCACTTTCTCACTCTCAGCCACCATCTGTGCCTTGAGGGTCTCAAGCTGCTGCCCAATCGCCTCCTCGTGCGACTTCTTCAGCTCAGCAATAGCTGTTTCATGACCAGCCTTCAGGTCAGCCACGGCTTTCTCATGGCCGGATTTCATCTCAGACAAAGTCCTCTCATAGCTCTCGCGCACAAGTGCAACTGCTGACTCCTTATCCTTCTTGACACTATTCAGAGCAAACACAAATATTCCAGTGATAGCCACAAGCAGAACCAAAGCTGCAATGATAATTAACGTAACGTTCATAAATTCCTAATTTTCTTAGCCAAACAAAGGTAAGAAAATTCAGCAAGATTATATACATAAAAAAGCGGCGTCATCAGACTGCCGCTCTATAATGATGTTTCTGACTTGGGGATTCTTCAGAAAGCTCGCTAAGGATAATTTCTTCGTAGAGTTTGAACTCGCCCGTGGCTAATTCTTCATATATCGAATCGTCATCTACTTGTTCGAATCTGTTCGTTTTGGCAAGTTGCTCAAGGGCTGAGGAGATAGCCATTGATGGATCTTGAAGATACTCCTCTAAAAAAGTTCCCATTTCGATAGTTATTAAGTTGGACAATGTTTTTGTCCAGCCCAAATCAACCTCCGTGCCAAATTGATATTTTTAGAAAAAATGTTTTGACTACCTTACAGCCAAAGAAGCATACCTCCTCTGTATCAAGCCTTTACGATTAGTCTCAATAATATATGGAAGTGATGAAAGATCGAAGGTATCTAAAAGTCTGGAAGCGAGAGATGGGTCAGTACGCATGATGTCGTCCACATTGACCATCAGCACAGTCACATTTTTATCAGCACCCGCCAGATCACGCGCTGCCTGCTTCTCTGCTTCACAGATATTGCAGCCTTCAGTGTAAAATATGATTATATTTCTATCAGACCTCAACTTTTTCAGACTGCGCCTATATGGCTTCTCCCCTTTCCATGTCACCTTATGGCCAGACACCTTGATATCCGCAATACGAGTTCCTGGCTTAGACTTGGACAAGAGATCATTCATTATTCCGGCAAAACCGACCACCTTCAAGGAGTCATCAGCAGTGCACCATATCTTTGGTCTCGAAAGGATATGTTCCTCGATCAAATAACCGAGACCTTCCTTGAAACCTTCACCGGAACGGGTGGAAAGATAGTATAGCAGATCACCTGTCATCTGACGGAACATGAGCGTATCTCCCTTCGGCAATGTTGAAGATGCAATCTGATCTGCAAGGGCTGCAACATCCTCAACTACAGGAACACCACCTGCAAAAATCCCATCATAAAGTTCTGCCGACTCCTGGCTGCCATATTCCAGTTCCACCGGATCAAAAATCTGATGCAGCATCTGAGCAAGAGCATAAGCATCCAGGCCACGGCCATTGATTATACCGTCGGGAGCTATCAGGAACATTCGAGGAGTCTGTATCACACCATATTTCCGTTGAAAATCCGAATCTATCTCCGGGTCCCACAGATGAAATATCTTTGCCGGTGAGTCTTGAATGTCCCATCTTTCAGAGATGTATTTCATCCACGACTCACGATTGTCGCCGGTATATATTGCATAAAATTCGACAGGAAAAGCTTCTGTCGCAAACAGATTGCTAAGAAGGATTGACTGGATCCTGCAGTTTGCGCATTCAGTATCATAGAAATATAGAACCCTGAAACCGTTCTGTTTGTCAGCAGGAGTAAATATTTCCACAAGAGAGCCATCAGAAGCCTCCATCGTCAGTTCCGGAGCCAGGCAACCGATTTGAGACGACCGGTTAAACTCCGCAAAGATCTGAGCTCCAAGAAGTTCCATATCTGACTCCATCTTCACAAAACCGGGCTTATACCACTTATCATATATATGGATCGCCACAGCCTCAACTCCCATGACAGGGCTGGATGAATAATGATCGTATATGGTTCTGGCCACATGGCTTCTGAGCAGGGAATCATTGGTACTTTCGATAAGGAAGTCACACTCCCCCATCTGCACCGGAAGCAGCTCATACTTCATCGCTTCGAAATACTCCAGCAACTTCGCACTCAGTGCATTCAGCACCAGGGTATCCTTCTGGACACGCCCCTGAGCCCCGCACACAAACGTACAGAGCAGGGAAACCAGAAGTATAACCGTTCTTTTCAACATATGGTTCTCATTCTCAATAGCGGCAGTACACCAAAACCCCAGGAAAACACCAATCCAACTATAGTGTCACGCCTTCCGGAACAAAAAGTGAAGTATCGCCACCATGCTTGAGGATATCACGCACAGCAGTCGAAGAAATATGCGCATACTCTTGAGCTGTAGGGATGATGATGGTTTCGATTTCAGGAGCAAGCTTGCGGTTTGCATCCGCGATCGAGCGCTCTGTCTCGAAATCAATCATATTGCGTACACCTCTGACGATGTGTCGTATACCAAGCTCACGGCACTTGTCGATAGTGAGGTTGTCATACTGGATGATATGGACTCCCTCCAGACCGACAGTCGCCTGACGGATTATGCTGATCCTCTTGTCATTATCGAAGAAGCCGCGCTTATCGATATTGACTCCGACTGCAACAACCACCTCATCAAACATGGTAAGGGCACGCTTGAGGATATTCAAGTGACCTGCTGTGAACGGATCAAATGATCCCGGGAATAATGCTTTGCGTTTCATTTGAATATATTTATAATTTAATTACCATGGTCAGAGCCATGACAATGATGTACACTATAATTGCCAATCGATTGGAGCAAGGCCACGGGCAGCAAGCAGTGTATTTGCCTGTGAAAAATGTCGGCTTCCGAAGAAAGCTCCGCGAGCCAGCGGCGACGGATGAGCAGCTTCAAGGACATGGTGGCGGGAGTGGTCGATCAGGTCCTTTTTTGTGCGGGCGAAATTACCCCACAACATGAACACGACACCCTCACAACGGTCTGAAATGCATCTGATCACAGCATCCGTAAACTGTTCCCATCCGATCCTGCTATGAGATGCAGCCTCTCCACCACGCACTGTCAGCACTGCGTTCAGAAGCAGCACACCCTGTTGAGCCCATTTCTCAAGATTAGGATATCCGCTCATTCTGACTCCAAGATCGGACTCGATCTCCTTGAATATATTCTTAAGGGATGGAGGTGCAGGCACACCTGAGGGCACCGAGAATGAAAGTCCATGAGCCTGGCCGGGACCATGATAGGGATCCTGACCGAGAATGACCACCTTCACATTATCAAGCGGAGTCAGGTCAAACGCGCGGAATATCTGGCTTCCAGGAGGATAAATGGTGCGTCCCTCCGCCTTTTCCCGGCGAAGGGTCGCCACCAGCGATTCGAAATACTGTTTTCCGAATTCCTCCGCCAGTGCTTCCTTCCAACTCTTCTCTATACGTACCTCCATAATAAATTTATGTAATGTAATCTATCGACCGACTAAAATATATAGTTAATTACTTCATCAATATTCTTGACATATTTGAATGTCAGTCCATCGACATAAATCGGCTTGATATCCTCAACATCCTTACGGTTCTCTTCCGAAATCACAATGGTATGGATTCCTGATCGCTTGGCAGCAAGAATCTTTTCCTTGATACCGCCCACAGGGAGGACACGGCCACGCAGAGTCATCTCACCTGTCATTGCAATACCGCTCTTTACCTTTTCACCACGGAATGCAGAAACCATCGAGCTCACCATTGTGATACCTGCTGACGGACCATCCTTCGGAACCGCACCTTCCGGTACGTGAACGTGGATATCTTTCTCGGCAAACTCCTCATAGGTCATGCCGGTGAGCTCCGGATGTGCCTTTATGTATTGGTATGCTATGGTAGCCGACTCCTTCATCACATCACCGAGATTTCCTGTCATGGTAAGAATACCCTTACCCTTGCTCACAGAACTCTCGATAAAGAGGATCTCACCACCCATCGACGTCCATGCAAGTCCGGTCACGACACCTGGGGCCTCGTTTCCTTTCTGCATATCATGTGAATTGGTAGGAAGTCCGAGATATTCCTTGAGATGGTTAGACTTGATTGTCTTCGGATATTTCTCCTCAAGCGCTATCTTCTTGGCAGTGACACGGGCAACCTTTGCAATCTGTTTCTCAAGGCCGCGTACACCGGATTCACGTGTATATTCATCTATGATCTTTGCCAGAGCCTCCTTGTCGAATTTGAGCTGAGATTTCTCAAGGCCATGCTCGCCAAGCTGCTTAGGTATAAGATAATTCTTCGCAATCTCCATCTTTTCCTCAGCAAGGTAACCGCTGACATTGATCATCTCCATACGGTCCTTGAGAGCCGGCTGGATAGTCTCTATGTTATTCGCAGTCGTGATGAAGAGTACGTTTGAAAGATCGTAATCGATATCAAGATAGTTATCGTGGAAAGCCGTATTCTGCTCCGGATCGAGAGCTTCAAGAAGAGCTGATGAAGGATCACCCTTCATATCCTTGGTCAACTTATCCACCTCATCAAGGACAATCACAGGATTAGATGTACCTGCCCTGTTGATACCATTGAGGATACGTCCTGGAAGAGCTCCCACGTATGTCTTTCTATGACCGCGGATCTCCGACTCATCATGCACACCGCCGAGGGCGATACGCACATACTTACGTCCGAGAGCACGCGCAATAGACTTGCCGAGACTTGTCTTACCCACACCTGGAGGGCCGTAGAGGCAAAGGATAGGAGACTTCATATCGCCCTTGAGCTTCAGGACTGCAAGATACTCGATGATTCTCTCCTTGACCTTCTCAAGACCGTAATGATCCTCATCAAGAACCTTCTGAGCGTTCTTCAGGTCAAGATTGTCAACAGACATGTCGCCCCATGGAAGGTCGAGCATGAACTGGATATAGTTATACTGGATGCTGTAGTCAGGCGAGCTTGGGTTATATCTCTCCAGCTTTGCCATCTCCTTGTCGAAGATTTCCTGAACTGCCGGAGCCCACGCCTTCTCCTCGGCACGAGCACGAAGCTGAGCGAATTCCTCGACATCATCCATTCCAAGCTCTTCCTGGATGGTCTTGAGCTGATTGTTCAGGAAATATTCCCTCTGCTGCTGATCGATTTCAGTCTTGACCTTCTGGTTGATTTCCTGCTTGATCTTCTGGAGCTCCACCTGGGTATCGAGAACAGACAGAAGTTTCATCGCACGGGTGAGGATATCACCATACTGAAGAAGTTCCACCTTATCCATGAAGTTCTCCACCTCGATGGTTGTAGCAATGAAGTTCACCAGAAACTCAAGGCTGTCAATACCTTTGAGAGCACTTGCAGCCTCACGTGGAACAAATGTAGATGACCTTATGATGGAAGTGGCCTTCTCCTTGAGGGACTCAGCCACCATCTTGGTCTTGTTATCATTCTCAGGAGCGACGTCAGTCAGATAACGGACACGTCCAAGAAGATACGGATCATAATCAAAGATTTCCTCAACCTCAAATCTCTTATATCCCTGAAGAATTGCAGTGATTGTACCATCCGGCATCTCCAGAGTCTTGATGATCTTTGCCACAGTACCATAAGGGTAAAGGTCATCCTTGCGGGGATCCTCTACAGACAGGTCATTCTGAGGGACCGCTCCGATGAAAGTATTATTGTTCTCAGCATCCTCAATCAGTCTGATTGACTTCTCGCGTCCGATTGTAATAGGATATACCGTTCCTGGAAAGAGCACGGCATTCCTCAACGCAAGTATAGGAAGGGAATCAGGAAGCTGATCCTCTTCAATCTTCATCATCATCTCACCTTGCACAACTGGGATGATGCTGACTTCTGCCCCGGCAGGAGGCATCATCTCATTAAAAATATCCTTCATAGTCATATATTTTCCTTAAAACTTACAAATATACAGCAATTCTGTCAAAAAGCTCTTGATTGCAACGGGCAATCTGCCAATTTGGCAGAGATTTACATATATTTCCGCCTATTATATATATGGTCAATCTCTGTGCCAAGAATGATTTGAATATTTTTGCTGATAATCACGCGATTTTTTGAAAATTGTGTTTGTTTTATTGAAAAATTCGGAGTATTTTTGCGGGCTAAATCGCTAATAGTAATTTGATTTAAAAGAAATAGTAGTTATGACAAAGGCAGAAATCGTAAA
>JAEIGA010014725.1_pt1 | contig 11902 bp, 9 predicted proteins | sample 9270691 | NCBI WGS metagenome assembly JAEIGA01 (sample SAMN17057246, study PRJNA624740) | gut metagenome | biome: biome; isolation source: fecal sample | host: Bos grunniens | place: China: Xizang | collected 2019
CAGTATGTAAAACCGAATGCAGCGAGCTAAACGCCTGCCCCGAGTGCGGATTCGCAGATTTAACACCGACTTTTCTTTCTGAAAGCGAAGGCAACGCTTGGTTAGAAAATGTGGTATGGCCATGGCGTCACAAGTATTGGAGCAGTTTGACTGACTTTGAGTTTGACGGACCCACTCTTGTCAAATATTCCGGCAAGGCTCAGAATGTGTCTATTCCATACGGTGTACAGAAACTCGGCGAGAAATGCATGTTCGGCAATTGCTCAGTAGAAACTGTAATAATACCAAGTAGTGTCTCAGTAATTGGGAATGGTGCGTTTTCGGCATGCTTCACCCTTTGCGAAGTGAAGATACCTTCGACAGTTACCGAAATTGGAGAAAATGCATTTAGCACTTGTGTAGAATTAAAACATATCACACTTCCGACTTCTCTCAAGACCCTGTCTAAAAAGATGCTTTGTGGTTATGCTTTTCAAGACTTGGTCATTCCTGAAGGTGTAGAGGTCATTGAGGATCGTGCGATTTATAGTAGTAATCTTCATTCATTACATATACCAGCTTCAGTAAAAACAATTGGCGAAGAGATTACTTCCGGAAAGAACTTGGAAACGATAACTGTTGCTGCGGACAACCCATACTTTAAAGTGGTGCAAGGTTGCCTAATCGATACAAGAGAACAGAAACTCCTGCTGGCTACTGCGGACGCCGACATCCCGCAGGAAGCATCATTGGAGAAAATTGGCGCGGATGTTTTTTCGTTCCGGGATATGAGCATAGTAAACATTCCTGAGGGTGTAACACATATTGGGAGACAATCCTTTGCGTATTGCTCAGAGATTCAAAAAATACAACTCCCTCGAACGCTTGCGTATATTGGAGCGGGAGCTTTTCAATCATGCCGTAGCATTGAAGAAATTTATGTGCATCCCCAAAATCCTTTTTATTTCTTTGAACGCGGTTGCTTAATTGACCGCAGAACGTACGAAATAATTATATGCATAGGAAAAGAAAAACACTTGGTTCTTCCAGAATGCGCAAAGTCTATTGGACCATGCGCATATTACGGATTTTCAACTAAGGACCAAATTATCACTATTGGACCGAATGTTACTCACATTTGTCAGAATGCGTTTGAGTCACTTAGTAACATTTGGATTGCCGTCCCTAAAACGGTCAAAACAATAGAAGCTGGTGCGTTTCGTATCACAGGACGCATTTTCTGCGAACATACACGGCGTCCCAAAGGGTGGGCTCAAAACTGGGCACGCACCACCGGTGATCATTCTTGGCAAGTTTTTTCCGAAGTGCTTTGGGCTGGTTCTTGGCATTATGAAAGTGGGATGCCTGTGCCAAACAATAATAAACCCAGTTTGTTGTTTTACTAATATCTCCTAAAACGGTGAGGTGAATCACATTGAAGTGTCCAGTATGCAAAACTGAATGCGATAATAATACATATTGTCCTGAATGTGGCTTTGACCAGCTCAATACAGTTTTCGTAAATAAGGACGATGCCACTACCTGGAACCAAACAGTAGTTGTGCCCTTTAGAGAGGAATACTGGCTCCGTAAAAAGTCACATTTCTCGATAAAAGACGGTGTATTAGAGAAATATACCGGCCAAGATACTACGGTAGAAGTACCCTATGGTGTTACTGTAATTGGTGAAAGCGCTTTTAGCAGCAACGAACTCTTAGAGCGAATTGTATTACCCTTAACAGTCCGAGAGATTCGAAGGGAAGCTTTTTCTTGCTGCGAAAACCTTGTAGAGGCAAACTTAAATGAAGGTTTGGAAATCATTCGCTTTAGCGCTTTTGAGTGTTGTGACCTTTTATCAATGACTCTGCCAGACAGCATTTCACATTTGGATGAAGGTTTTTGTCTTGGTGCGGCAGCCATTTCAGTCAAAGAATCCAACGTGCATTATGAAGTAATTGACGAATGCCTCATTGATCGGCGCACCGGTACATTGCTTCATTGTTGGTCAGATGAGCGTAAAATATATGTTCCACAAGGTGTGAAACGAGTTGGAAAGTGGGCCTTCCCGCTTATAGAAAACGAACGACGTAGAGTGCGCTTGCCCGAAGGCGTAGAAAGTATCGGGTTTGTTGGAAGAGGAATATATGTGCTTTTTATCCCAAGCTCTGTAGAAACCATCGATGACGGCGCATTGTATGAGGTAACTCGGCTGCATATCAATAGCGACAACAAGCGTTTCTATTGCCAAGGTTGCTGTATAATTGATAAACAGACCAACACCGTAATTGCCGTAGAAAACCGAGCACGCCTCACTTATCATATTCCTGAAACAATTAGCGCTATTGCTCGCTATGCATTTTATGGGTGCAAAAATTTGCGCAAGCTGGTTATTCCCGCTTCTGTCAATCATGTTGGTTATTGGGCTTTTGCATTATGCGACAACCTGGAGGGGCTTTACTTTGAACATGATGCCGCAGGATCTACGTGGGATGCTTGGTGGAATTATAGTATGAAGGTCAAATGTTACTGGAAAAATGAGTGGCATTATGAGCCTACACCCAACGAGTAAGTACCAATTTCGATAATATACAGATTTCATTTAGAAAGAAGGGTTATGATGGCTAAATGTCCCGTATGTAAAACTGAATGTGCCGACGATAATGTTTGCCAGGAGTGTGGATTTGATAACATCAATCCCGTGTTCCTTTCTAAAGAAGATGCAGCTACCTGGATGGATGAAGTTGTTCTGCCATACCGGATTCGGTACTGGTCTTTGCAGAGAGACTTTGAAATTTCGGGTAAGGTGTTGGTTAAATACTTAGGCAAGGCAGATACTGTAATTGTGCCGTATGGTATCGAAGTGATTGGCGATGGTGCATTTAGATGTGATAGCAATGTACATAGTGTTTATCTGCCAGATACAATACGAGAGATTTTTAGTTTTGCATTCTACTTATCTGATGTGAAAGCAATTTATCTACCGGAAGGATTAAAACGTATTGGCCTTCACGCCTTTACCAGCTCAAAGCTAAGGAGCATTTCCATTCCTGGTTCTTGCTCCGAAATTGGAGATTATGCCTTTACCGCATGTAGCATGTTACAAACAATCACCCTGGGTCGTGGCGTACAAACTATAGGAGAGAAAGCGTTTGCAGAGTGCGATCAAGTTACAAGCATAATGATTCCTGAAACTGTGTCGTTAATCGGCACAGCAGCATTTTCGGGAGCCTCTGAGGAACTATTTCTATCGGTCGACCCACAAAACAAGCGATATTGTGCCGTGAGAAACAACCTTGTTGATAAAGTGGAAAAGAAATTATTATCTGGTTGTATTTCGAACGGTATTCCCCATGACAAATCAATTCAAGTTATAGGTTCAGGGGCCTTTATGGGTGGAATATCTTCAAATGAGGTTTTATCGATTCCCTCAAACATTGAGTGTATCGAAGAAAAGGCGTTTAATTACTGTGATATTCGGATGCTATATATCCCTCGTACCGTTAAACGAATTGAGAACTTAGCGGTTTATGATGGAGAGAAGGGCATTATTTTCTGCGATGCTAAAAGACGTCCTTCTGATTGGGACCCCGATTGGTACGACAAAACCTGCCACCAGGTTTTTTGGGGCAACAAATGGAAAACAGTCAACGGAAGACCTGAAGTTGTTCTTTTGGACCACGCTCTTTATAGCGCAACACTTACCTCCTACGAACACTATAAAGGCCCAGAGCAACTCAAACTCAAGATGAACCTTTACAATCGCTCAAGTGCGACTGTGCGTTTTAAATTCAGAAACATCTCCCTTGACTACGATGAAAGTACATTTTCTTACTGGTGTGATGTAGATGCTGATTCCAAAAAAGTCTGCACTGCCACAATTGATGAATCTGATTTCTCAGAACTAACTATTGGAACTGCTGATGAAATTTCATTTCGAGTGGATATAGAAGATCCTGGCGAAGTATACTCTCTGGCACAAGGTGAAAAAGTTACGCTAATCGGTTTCGGGACAGAAGAAAATGATGACGAAGAGGACGAAGAGCTGCCTTTTTAATAAGAAGTGGTGAAAATGAATATTAAACTTTATATGCAGCATTGCAAAACAAGGGTACTTGGTCCGGCACATCGATATGCATTATGGGTTCAAGGCTGTAACAAACGCTGCCCTGGATGTATCTCGCCAGATGCACAACTGTTAGATGGCGGATACACCGTCGAAGTTGAGTGTCTTGTGCACGAAATTCTTTCCCAGCCAGATATTGAGGGCATTACGATCAGCGGTGGAGAGCCTTATCTGCAGCAGGCAGCTCTTTGCGAGTTGATTGATGCAGTGCGTAGCCAGCGGGATTTTGGGGTTATCGTCTATACCGGCATGAATTACGAGGAAGTTGCGGAACAACCTCTAACCAAATGCTGCGATTTGCTCATAGACGGTGAATACATAGATGCATTAAATGATGACCTCAGCTTACGAGGGTCTTCGAACCAGCGCATCATTTGCATCACCAATAGATATGCAAGTATCGTCGATAATTATTATGGTCGTCCTGGCCGAAAAATGGAGTTCTTGCTCAATGACGGAAAAATGTCAATGGTAGGAATTCCAAGCAAAAGCGCAAAAGAAATGTTGAAATAGTCAGAGGGGGTACAGGCATGCCAAAGTGTCCTGTGTGCAAGACAGAAATCACAACGCAAACAACATGCTCGGTATGTGGCTTTACCGAACTGACACCAACCTTTTTAAGCAAAGAGGAAGCTGATTATTGGACAGAAACAGTGGTTGTTCCGTACCGTAAGCAATGGCAGCAAAGTGATGTGTGGAGAACGTTAAGAAAAGAAGACGAACTTTGGACTTATAGCGGCAATGCAGAAAATGTAATTATTCCGGATAGGTTCAAGACAATTGGATCGAATGCATTTGGCTATGGCTGGGGTGACAATGGCATCAGACGCATTACAATCCCTAAAAGCATAAAGCGTATCAAAGAGGATGGTATTAGATGCCGAAACCTGAAAGAATTGATTATACAAGGAACTTGGTTCGTCGTTGAACCCCATGCTCTTGGACTTTCCAACCCTATTGTGTTTTTTGAGAATCTTGAGGATCGCGGTTATCCTGGTTTTGGTAGCCTCTATGGCTATGATGAGATATTAAATAAAAGCCTAAGAAATTTGCCATATAAAAAGTATTGGAAAGGCGAATGGCACTACGACGAACAAGGGAATCCGGTGCCGAACAAGAAAAAGTACTAATGTGCAGAAAGAAGGATAATTATGCCGAAATGTCCTGTTTGCAAAAATGAATATTCGAATGGCGTTCAAGCTTGTCCTAATTGTGGTTTTACCGAACTTGGTGTATCATTCTTAAATCCGGAAGATGCAGCTGATTGGGCTAAACATGTCGTGGCACCATGCAAAGCTGTTTGGACCAAAGCGCATAGTGGAGCAAGTCAGGCGACACTCTCGCTGTCGCTTCAATTGAACGGTTATTTTGATTATTCCGGAATGATAGAGCAGCTGACCTTAACCCCCCAGGATTATGTTGTGCGAAGCCGGCTGATTGACTATTTGCACCAAATATATGTATATCGATTCAATTACCCCGTATCAGACCGGAAGGCGTTGTTAAACGAAATTATCTTTCATATGTCTTGCATAGATGCATTTGCGGCTACGACAAAGGATAGGCAACTTTTAAAATTGGCTCTTGCGAACACCTTGATGAAAGCAGAATTGCATTTGGCAAATGGCGAATGGCTGTTGGCAATGACATGTTATGCTAAATACTTGAGTGATCCTGAATTTGAAAAAGACATTTTGGAATTCAAAACTGACGAAAACCCCTTGCTTGTTCAGGATGATCAGTATTTCTTTGTCCTATATAATTGCAAGTTGATCTGCAAAGCAGTAAAGCTACTGGCAATGAGTGATAAATTTGATGCCCTGTGCAGGCAGGTGGCAAGCATCCATTATGATTTTGCGGATCATACTGTAGATTTACTTAAATTCTGCGGTGTTCGATTCAATATCCAGTCGCCCCATAGTAGCGATTCCTTTAATGAGCACCTTCGAACTCCCGGAAATTTTATCAAACAATGCACATTTGAACATTGCTATCAAAAAACCGACTATGGCGATATATACCACTCTCCTATGCAAGGCGTATGGACTGGTCACGAATGCGAGCTGTATATTAACACATATAGTTGTGCGATTCAGGGCGTTTCGGACAGTATTGATATACAACTGCTGGAAAAACAAAAACATAGTATTTATTCGATGGGAGAACGAATACTGAGAATTTTCTCTCGGTAATCTATTCGGAGGCAAAAGTATGAGCGGAAAAAAAGATGTGCCGGTGCGGCTGACGGCAGCTCAGCGTGACCAGTTAATTACGGCAACACGGCAGGCATTGGAGTCTGCGCAGCAGCTGCAGCAGCGAGGAGAACTGCGCCAATCTGCGCAGGAACTTTCCAACACTTGCGTATCTCTCATCACTACCCTGCTTCAGCAGCAGGTGAATGGATTAAATGATGATATTCGCAACTTGGCAGCGGAGCAGAATCGCCGGCTTACTCGGCTGGCAAATGAGTATGCCCAGAATATCGAGCAGCTCCGGAAACAGCGCGAGAAGGATCGCGCCGAAATGCAGGCAGGACTCAATGCACTGAAAGAGCGTGACCGTACCCACAAGGAGCAGGCTGAGTTTTGGGTCAGCCAGGCCGAAGTTTTCTTCGCCGACATTGAGCAATACCGGCACGAGCTGTTCACCCCTAACCAGCTGGCAAGACTTCGGTCTCAGTTGGCACAGGTCCAGCAGGATATGCAGATTGACGCCTATCAGAGTGCCATTGCCAGTGCCCGGAATGTCTTCAATCAGGCGGTAGATTTAAAAGAGCGGGTTGTCCAAGCCGAGATTGAATGGGCGCATTACCATACGCAGTTGCAGCAGGCTTTTGCTGATATCCGTTCTGATTTGTATTACCACCAGACTATGCAGTTCATTCTGGACACCGAAGCTGGTGAGGAGCGTATTGACGCCAATATTGATTATTGGACTCGTGGAGCCCTGTCGTCTATTGCATCTGTTGTAGACCAAATCGCAGAAGTGATGGGGCATATCAACGATGTGCCTACCGCAGAGCTGATTGCCATGCTTGAACGGATCAAGGAACTGTCCCGGCTGATGGATACTGCCCGGGAACGAGCAAAGGAAGAACTGGTATCCTCTCAGATGCGCGCTGAAATGGCAAGCACTATGGCAGAGCACCTGCAGCAGGCTGGCTGGGAATTCGTTGGCTATACATACGAAGGCAGCGAAATGAATGCTGCGCTGCACATTAAGTTCCGGGACAACATGGGCAACGAGATTGTCACTGTTATTTCTCCACAGCAGTTCTTGGGGGAACTATGCAACAACATGCAGATTAACTTCTTCGACCCCTACAACAACGACGAGAATATGCGCGGTATTTGGGTTGATGGCATTCTGGAAAGTCTGCGGAACATTGGCCTGAATGTGGGCAAGCCTGTCACTGCTCCTGGCTTTGAAGTCCGCCAGTCCGACAACGAGGCAGTCCGTGACTTGGAGCAGACCGCCCAGAGAAAGGCTAAAGGATAATTTATGCTAACAAAAGACGATATTGTATTTGAAGAAGACTTATATGCGCATTCACATGTTCATTCACAAGGAGAAGTTTCGGAAGCACTCGTTGAATTGATTAACACCTTTGCTGCCGAGCTTGGTATTAAACGATTGGATAAAGTGATTGTCAAAAAAACCGACTTCTTTGACACGGAATTGGGTCTTGCAAACTATAAAAAGTATACAATCGTCTTGGCAAATAGTGTGGCATTTTGCTTAGCTGACAAAAGCGCCCGATTCTATCAGCGTTCTTTGGCTGTATTGAAACACGAACTATATCATTTTCAAGATTTTCAAAATCTTTTGATTAACCGGATATGTAAACGTGTTGCAGAAATAAATTCCGAAGTGTTGGATGATTTTCAACATTGGACAGAGTTCTTCGCTTCATTCTCCACATTTGAAGTATGTGAAGACGAAAAGTTATACACTTCGTTTGAAGAGGTGTTTGAACAGAGCTATTCCACTGATAAGGACAAAAAATACTACACGTGCCGCCTGCTCGGTTACTATCTACACGGTAGCCATTCTGAGCGGTGCGATAAGCTTGTAGCTAAGTATCTTTCAAAGAACGCACTTGATAAAGCAACAAACAGTTTTAAGTCCGTACTGCAAAGTTATCCTCAATACTCAACCGAGCAGTTGAGAAACATAGGGCTTGCGATCCCAGAAGTAATTGATAAACAAGAGGACATCGCAACCTATACCCCAATATCCGAGAAAGATTATTGGACACAATTACTTAAGAAGGCAAGAAGGAGTTAGTTATGGTCTGGGTTATTGCCATAATCGCTATTCTGGGGAATTTATATCTTTTGGGCGGCTACGATGTTAAGGGCGATTTGGCCGTGTTCATGGTCGGTGTCGCTTTAATAGCAGATGTCTATTTGATATACCGTATCTTCAAGGCTATCTTTTCAAGAAACAAGGCAACAGCCACTGCAGTCCCTGCTCCGGCGGCACCCACTACATTGGGAGCCCCTGCAACCCACCCGGTACAGGATCCGCACCCAAGTGCAGTGCAACACCCTGCCGAAAGCAAAAAAACACCCACTTCTCAGCCTGTTAAGGATGTTTCTATAAAGTGTCCCGTATGCAAAACAGAATTGCCTTCTAATGCTGCAAAGTGTTCATGCTGCGGTTTTAACGAGCTCCACCGCGAGTTTATCAGTGCTGAGGATGCTGCAACGTGGTTCGAAGAAACGGTTGTGCCACACCGCCTCCAATGGGAGCAAACAAAAAATCAGCCCGCATTTCATACGGCAGATGAACTCTATGCTCAAATGGCGGCTTTGCAAAGTAAGGGTATATCAAACCATATCAACGAAAAAGTAAGTGACTTTAATATCAACGATTACCGAGACGGTGTAGAAGTTATTCGTTACAACGGCAATTCTTCCCACGTGGTTATACCAAACGTAATTAACGGCAAGCCAGTTTTGAGGCTCGGAAACTCGTTGTTTGAAAACTGCAAGTGGCTCACCGAAGTAACATTGCCAAACCAATTAATTTCCATTGGAAATAAAACTTTTAGAAGTTCTACATTGACGCATATCGTGTTTCCCAACTCCTTAATAGATATAGGAGAAGAAGCCTTTGCCCATTCCGCCATTACTGAAATGGTCTTTCCGCCAAGCGTCAAGATCATTCCAAAACAAGTATGCTATACTTGCAACAAATTAAAGACAGTTATCATTATGGGGGCAGTTGAAATAGGCGAATATGCTTTCGGATTTTCAGATGCAATAACAAGACTTGCGCTCCCTGAAACTTTGCATATGATAAAAAAAGGTGCTTTTGCAAGCTGTCATGGTATTAGCGATATAGTGCTTCCGGCTTCTCTGCAGAGCATCTATGGTGACTTTAACTGCTCTTTAAAAGGTTCTATTGTTGTATTGAATGACAACCTCGAATGGTTGCCTGCATCGAAGCCCACTGCGCATGGTTTGCTTGAAAAGATAACCATTTACTGTAATCCTGGTAGTACTTCACAGAAGCACGCACTTGAATGGGGTATGAAAATGAAGTACTTAAGCGAGTATCAACGAAAATGAGTGTTTGCAGCAGAAATCTAATTCCTTAGAAGGAGCTTGGTTACAATGAAATGTCCTGTGTGCAAAAACGAAATACCCCAATCATCCACAGTGTGTCCGCAGTGTAGCTTTAGCGACCTACATAAGGAGTTCATAAACGTTAAGGACGCTCAAGATTGGAATCGATGCGTGGTTCTCCCTTATCGTGCGAAATGGGAAGCGGGAATAATTGGGCGTCCCAAGTGGTTAGAAAAGGAATATGAATGTCGTGCTTTTCACGAGGAATGTGCCCAAGAAAAAACAACACGAATAAATCTACGCAAAAGCAGCGATTTACAGACAGAGGATCCTAACCGCGTACTTTCATTAGTCATAGAAAACTATGCCGGAGATATTGACTGTGCATTAGCGGAAAGAATTTCTACTTTTCAGCATTTAAAAAGGTTTTCCGTATCAACAACATATAGAGGGAAAATCTGTGCGGACAGTGTCAATATGATTGTTCGCAGTTGTCCCGAAATTACTGAGCTGAATTTCTTTTCATCCATATCTTGTACCACATTGGCACAGATTGACCTGACGAGAATAGAAAAATTGTTTGTTAGTGTGGATGGTAGTCCTGTATCCGTCTCGCTTGTCTCCAAGAGGTTACATCAGCTGAAGCTATATGGAAACGAAGATGGTGGTACCCTGTTAGATAATGAACGAGTTCAAGTTGATTTTTCTGGGCTTCCTATGTTAGAGACGTTGGATATTCGACGGTGCCCCAATATAGACTATTCTTCTCTTGCGGTATTAACCAAGCTGAAAAGCTTGATCATTGCAGATGCCAAATTGACTAATTTATCCTGGCTGAGCAGGAGTTATCAACTGGAGAGACTTGCCGTATTTGGGAAAGTAGATTCACTGGCAGGATTAGAGTGCCAGAAATGTCTACTGCACTTGGACTTAAGCTATAATGCACTTACAAATGTTGCACAGATACAGGAATTGCGCGATCTCCGGTGGTTGAATCTTTACGGAAACAGCAATGTAGATTGCACAATAGTCCGGCAATATGGAGTGCCAAAAACGATTCTCACAAGATTTGATAAGGATGTTCAGCAAATTGAGTCCTTATTTACTGGAAAAACCTATGGAAGCATTTCTGGAGATGCCCACGCTTGGATACAAAACCGAGATAAGCAGAATTTAGAAGCTGCTCCTCCATATTTTAGGGCAACCCTTCAAAGGTGGAAAGAAAAAACTTTTGAAGAAAAAGCCAAAGATGCACTCCAAGCTGTATTTGAGCAAAAGTATCAGGAAATCTGCGATAACAAATCTATCCTGTTTCGGGGATTTGATATCAGACATCGGCGGACTTATATTGAAATGGCCTTGCAATACTATCCCTTTTTAAGATTGTCGGCAACAATGCAAGCGGATATGGAAAGGGATAATGTATAAAGCAGAATTCTGCTTGGCATTATTAAAAAACTGGGCGGTACGGAATATGACTACATACTTTACCCAATCAAATATCATGAAGCGGTTCTTTTTCTTGGTTGGCAAGACGAAGGACACCTTTGTGGATGAGGCGCTGCAGGCGTATGACCTGGAGTATATGCTCTTTGACCATCTGAAGAAGCTGGGCTACGAGCGCATTGTGTTCTATGGTAAGACGCAGAAGCTTTTCTGCTACGACGAACACTCTTATCAGCTGATCCTGAACTCCACCCAGAGTTCGGGCACTCAGCCTGCACCTAAAAAGCCTATGCTTACGAAGGGGCCGTTGGGCGGACGTCTGCTCGGCGGCAACGCTCCCTCTCAGAGTGCTGCTCCGCAGTTGCCTGCCAATGTTCTGCACTTTGGCAAAATGAATGACCTGGATGCCTTTAAGCGCATTGATTTCTGTATGCAGGACAAGCGTCATAAAACTGCGATTATCTTCAACAATGCAGAGGACTTTATTGGTTTCTTCGGTGAAGTGCGTACAGACCGTGGCAACGAAAGTATCCGTAGTCAGATTTATGATTCTATCAATAACTATGATGGCTTGGACTACGACAACGAGAACATTATGCTGTTCATATTCCCACAGAGGAGTCTGAGCGAAACAACTGCCATCTATGGCAATACCGGTGGTTTGTGGAAGACCTTTTTCCAGCCTAAAATGGGCAAGGGCAACATCATCGAGATTGGTGCCCCCGCACAAGCTGAAATCCGCAATGCTATAAACTTGATCCGGATTAAGCACGGCTTGTCC
>JAEIGA010014726.1_pt1 | contig 11901 bp, 7 predicted proteins | sample 9270691 | NCBI WGS metagenome assembly JAEIGA01 (sample SAMN17057246, study PRJNA624740) | gut metagenome | biome: biome; isolation source: fecal sample | host: Bos grunniens | place: China: Xizang | collected 2019
TGTTATAAAAGCCTCATGCTTCTCAGCTGTCGAATCCGTAAGTGGCTGAAACAGATGGGTATAATGCGTAGCACCCATCTCCATAGCCCACTTCATCATTCCTGCTGCAATCTCATCTGCAACACTCAAATCCAGCTTCGCACCAAACTTCACAGATGCCAGTACCGCCTCGTATGCCTTTGCAGACATATAATCCTTCATCTTTTCAAGATCAAGGACATTCTTACCGAAATACGAGGAAACGGGACCCTCTTCAACATAAAATCTGTCAGTCTTGTGCATAGAAGCCTCATTAAGGGCTCTCTGTCTGAATGTCGCCATAGAATATATATATATTTGTCAAGTCGGGCGCAAATATAATAATTTCATAGGAGAGTTTCTTTAAAAAATATGGTTATATTTGCACGATTAAATGACATATAACAAATATAGCATATATAAAATGGCAAATATTTCAAAAACAGCTCAGGCAATGCCTGCATCAGCAATCAGAAAACTCGTTCCATACGCAGATGCAGCGAAGAAACAGGGTGTAAAAGTATATCACCTCAACCTTGGTCAGCCTGATATCAAATCACCAAAATGTGCGCTTGACGCCATCAAGAACTACAATCTTGAAAATGTTTCGTATTCTCACTCAGCTGGTCTGATGCAGCTCAGAGAGGGTCTTGTAGAGAAATATTACAAGAAGATCGGCATCAACATCGAGGTTCCTGAGCTCATCGTGACAGTTGCTGGTAGCGAAAGTGTAAATCTTGCGCTCACAATCACTTGCGATCCAGGTGACGAGGTAATCGTACTCGAGCCATTCTACACCAACTACAACACATTCGCATTTATGAACGGAATCACCCTTAAGGCGATTTCAACAGATATGAAACAGGGATTCCAGGTTCCTCCTATCGAGGAGTTCGAAAAGGCCATCACTCCAAAGACAAAGGCAATCCTCCTCTGCAACCCTGGCAACCCTACAGGTACACTTTATACAAAGGAGAGCATGCTTGCCCTCGGAGAAATCGCTAAGAAGCACGATCTTTTCCTCCTTTCAGACGAGGTGTACCGCGAATTCTGCTACACTGACGAGCCACACTTCTCTGCAATGAACATCCCTGGTCTTGAGCAGAACGTAATCCTTATTGACTCAGTTTCAAAGAGATATAACCTTTGCGGAGCACGCATCGGCTGCATCGTTTCACACAACAAGGAAATCATGACAGCTGCAATGAAATATGCTCAGGCACGTCTCTGCCCACCGGTAATCGGCCAGATGGCATCAATCGGAGCTCTCGACACTCCGGACGAATACTTCGATGAAGTTAAGGCTGAGTACATCAAGCGTAGAGATTTCATGATTGAGGGCCTCAATAAGATTGAAGGTGTCTTCACTCCATGTCCGATGGGAGCATTCTACACAATTGCCGAGCTCCCTGTTGACGATACAGAAAACTTTGCCAAGTGGATGCTTGAGGAATTCAGAATCGACAACGAGACCACTATGGTAACTCCTGCGGCTTCATTCTACAAGACTCCGGGAATGGGTAAGAATCACGCCAGAATCGCATACGTTCTCGAGGTTGAAGAGATGAGAAAGGCTCTTCACATTCTGGAGGAAGGATTGAAGGAATATCCTGGCCGCACAATCTAAGAAAAGCGCAAGAAAAGCGACAAATATCACCGGAAACACAAATGTTACATAGTGCAAACGTTTGTGTTTCTTTGTTTATATATCAATGAAATAAAAAGACTGATAATCGTTACTATAAAATAAGGCAAATAGTATTCAAATTAACTGATTGTTTATTGATAATATTTGTAACTTTGTAGTGTTGAATGACAAAATCATTCAATCCACCACTATGAAAAAGCTATCAGTTCTTGTCCTCATCTCCATGTGCCTGCTTGTCTGTCATACAGCGAAGGCACAGATAACTCAGAAGAAAGTCTTCAAGACAAATCCGGTTCATTCATTAGCCATTGCAAACAGCAGTGTCATGTACAGCAGCGACGGTCAGGTATTCACTGTCGTCAATTACCCTGCTGCACCAAGCCTGTCCGGTGTGACAAGACTTGCCATGAATCCAGCGAGGAGTTCATACGCGGCAATGACAAAAAAGCATGTTGACATTTACTCCTACAACACTGAAGACAAGAGGTTATATCACCTTAAAGAGGTAAGAGACATCAAGGCAAAGCCGATCCCTGTAGCCATGTGCTATAGTCCTGACTCAAGAATATTCCTGCTATCCAATTCACTTGGTGAGATTGTAGTATATAGCACGCGTGATTATATTCCAGCAGCCTACATTCAGACAGAATCCCCTGCCTCATATCTGGAAATGAGTTCAAACAACCGCTTCATCGCAGCTGCGATGGGAACAAAGGTAGTGCTCTATAACTTTGAGACTCACGAAATACGCACGACATTGGAATTCGACGCTCCGGTAACAGGAATTGCATTTTCTTCGGATGCCACAGAGCTTGCAGTCACAACATTGACAAATGTATGCGTGTATGACACAAGAAAATGGGAATTGGAATCGACCTATAATCTCGAAGGCAGTCTCTCATCACCATCATTCCATCCTGAAGGAAAATACCTGTCAGTAGTAAAGAACAACAACTGCATCAACGTAATAAACCTCAAGAATTACGCAGTTGAGCAGGTCATCGATGAGAATGCAGACAACATAAGATTCAACTACTTCTTCAAGACCTATGACAACTATCAGATCATCTCCAACAGGAGAGAATCAATTGTGATCTGGGATGCCAACGGTCTGTCGCCATTCTATGCGAAGGAGCTCAACTCAGCCATCGATGACAAGATGAATGAATGGGTGAAGATGATGGACGGAGAGAGTATGGAAGATTATGCAATCCGTGTCAATGACGAGACAAGACTTAAGCAGCAGCAGTTGTTCGCACAGGAGATTGCGACAGAAATGGCAGGCGATCGTATAGCTATGGAAAGTCCGTTCATGGGTGACTATGATGAAGCTAACAATACCCTGAGCATTGAATTCAACACTCTTCCAGCCATTGCACTTGAAGTGCCAGCTGAGGAGCGAGAATCTTTTGCAAACTCTGAGAACCTTTCATTCAGCAACGCGGTCTACACTCTCAATGAGAATGACGAATTCGTGCTTGCGTACGTGGAGGTTCTTAACGAAACCACCAACAAAGTATATATCTTCGACAACATCGGCAGAACCAAGCTTAATACCATAGAGAACGACGAAAACTTCATCCCACTGGAAATCATGCAGATGATCAGCATGGAAGAAGTCATGCTTGAAGAGATCAAAAAGACTGTGGTTGAAGAGCATACTGATGAAAATCTGATCACAGACAACACAAACATTCACGTACACACAGATGTAATCAAAGATGTAGATGCCAACAGCAATGACATCTACAACTACAAGATAGGCTACGAGTATGAAGTTGTTGCAAGTGCTGATGACGACTTCCCGTCCGGATCATTCGACATCAATAAAGCACAGGCAGCTAAAACCCTGGTAAAGATCATCAAGAGCGCATTTGAAGGAGATTTTGCCAAATACCTCAAGCCGGAGCATAAGGTGAAGATCATCATCACAGGTTCAGCAGATGCTAGACCGATAAGGAGCAAGATCCCATATAACGCAATGTATGGAGAGTTCAGAAATGAACCATACTATAATAATGGAGACCTCGACAATATCACACTGACTAAGGAATCGGGCATCACAACAAACCAGCAGCTTGCATTTGCACGCGGTCTTGGTCTGAAATCAGCCATGGAATCTGACATTTCCACTTTGAAGAATACCAGAAATGAGTTTGAATATCATGTAAAGGTTTCCGATCAGAAAGGTGGCCAATTCAGAAGAATCAGCGTTGAAGTGATTATATACGACGCTTTTTAACAGTCACTTACATTCTCCAGAACTGAACAGATTCGAGGGATCAGGAGAGAGTGGATATACTCTTCTTCCATGAAGTGTGTACCATCATAGAGTGTAAATGTCTCTCCGAAAAGCCTTTTCCACTTTTGTATGCTCACTACTCCACTCCTACGATAATGGTCGTGCATGCCGAAGAAGGCATGCACTTCTTTTGTAGAATTATAAGGGAATTCAAGTGCTGCCGAACCATGTGCTCTGTACTTCCTCAAGACCTCTCGGGTAAAGGTCATCTGCTGTCTGTCCCCTTCTTTGGGACGATATATACGTTCAAACAGTCTGGAGACTCCAGGTACCCATACGAACCATGAAAGGATCCTGAAAAAGAATGGCGTATTCAAGGCAGGAGAAACAAGCAGCACGGGCCTGTCATATATTCTCAGAGCATGCAAAGACCCTAAAGACTCACCAATTACCAAATCTGGCCTATACTCCTCCAGCCAACCTGAAATCTGCTGATGAGCCACCTCTGGATCAAAGGAATAAGTATGGCAGATCACCCTTATCTCAGGTAGAGTTTCATTCAAGATAGAAGGGATACGGGAATCGCTACCTCCACCCATGCCGTGAATATAAAGTATATTGATAATTTTCATTGAATTCTGCTCAAAATCTCATTGGCAAATATACAATTATTTATTACATTTGTAGGTCATTCTGAAACTTCTTTCTACACACCTATTACACTACGAAAATGAGCAATAAAACTATCATTATATCTATTCTTTTGTGTGCACTATTCTGCACAACTACCAATGCTCAGATCAAGCAGTCAGCCTCATTCAATACTAATGAAGTCGAGTCTGTCACAAATGCATTATACTGTGTGCTCTATAATCACGACGGCACAGTACTGAACATCAGAAACAAGGAGACTGCACCTAGTTTGACAGGCGTTACCGGCCTTCTTATGAATCCGGCCAGCGGTTCGTATGCGGTAATGACAAAGAAGAACGTGTCAATATATTCTTATTTGGAAAGAGACCTCCGATTGTTCCATCTTAAGGAGACACGAAAACTAAAAGAGAAGCCAAGCCCAATTTCGATGTGCTTCAGCCCGGATTCCAGAAATTTCCTGGTATCCAACTCTCTTGGAGAAATCGTGGTATATGACACACGCGATTATACTCCTAAGACATATATCAAGACAGCCGGCCCCGCTTCCCATATAGCCGTAAGTTCAAACAACTTCTCTGTAGCCACTGTTATAGGCAATGAGGTGATTGTATATAATTTTGAGACTCACGAGCCACGCACCACATTGAAATTCGAAAGCGAAGTTACCGGCGTAGCCTTTTCGGCAGACGCCACACAGCTTGCCGTTTCAACTACAAAAGACGTAATCATATATGAGACAAGAAGATGGGAAGTTGCATCAACTTACAATCTTGAAGGCAGTCTATCTTCACCATCATTCCATCCGGAAGGTAAATATCTTGCAGTAGTCAAAGACAACAAGAGTATTCAGGTCATCAACCTCAAGAATTATGCAGTTGAGCAGGTTCTTGATGAAGATGCTGACTATGTAGGATACAGCCAATTCTTCAGATATGGCACAGAATATAACATCATCTCCAACAGAAGAAATCAGATTGTATTCTGGGACGCAAATGGTCTGTCACCATTCTATGCAAAGGAACTCAACTCAGCCATCGATGACAAGATGAATGAGTGGGTGAAGATGATGGATGGTGAGAGCATGGAAGATTACGCCATCCGTGTGAACGACGAGACACGACTCAAGCAGCAGGAGTTGTTCGCACAGGAGATTGCAACAGAAATGGCAGGTGACCGCATTGCTATGGAAAGTCCGTTCATGGGAGACTATGATGAAACAAACAACACTCTCAACATCGAATTCAACACCCTTCCTCCAATTGCCCTTGAGGTCCCTGAGGAAGAGAAAGCGACATTCGCAGACTCTGAAAACCTCTCATTCAGCAACGCAGTCTACACTCTCAACGAGAATGACGAATTCGTGCTGGCATACGTAGAGGTATTGAATGAGACGACCAACAAAGTCTATATCTTCGACAACATCGGCAGAACCAAGCTTAACACCATAGAGAATGATGAAAACTTCATTCCATTGGACATCATGCAGACAATCAGCATGGAAGAGGTCATGCTTGAGGAAATCAAACAGACTGTGGTTGAAGAACATACAGATGAAAACCTGATTTCCAACAACACCACTATCCACGTTCACACAGACGTTGTCAAAGATGTCGACTCGAACAATAAGGACATCTATAACTACAAGATCGGCTATCAGTACGAAGTTGTTGCAAGCGCAAATGACGACTTCCCGTCGGGATCTTTCGACATCAATAAGGCACAGGCTGCCAAAACGCTTGTAACGATCATCAAGAGCGCATTTGAAGGTCAGTTCGCAAAATACCTCAAGCCAGGTCACAGGGTGAAGATCATCATCACCGGTTCAGCAGATGCGAGCCCTATCAGAAGCAAGATTCCATATAACGCAATGTATGGAGAGTTCAGAAATGAACCATATTACAACAATGGAGACCTCGACAATATCACACTGACTAAGGAATCCGGCATCACAACAAACCAGCAGCTTGCATTTGCACGCGGCCTTGGTCTGAAATCAGCCATGGAATCCGAGATTTCCACTTTGAAAGTTACCAGAAATGAGTTTGAATATCATGTAAAGGTTGCCGAACAGAAAGGTGGACAGTTCAGAAGAATCAGTGTGGAGGTGATTGTATACGATGCATTTTAACGAACAAAAATTATGAGATACTTAGTTTCATTTTTACTTTTGCTTTTTACAGCAACTGCATTTGGCCAGGTTACCTATGACAGAGCCAACCAGGCTTACGTAATGTATGAGAGTGAAAGAGATAAGGCAGCAGACGTGGATCTGATGTACACTTATCTCGTTGAAAGTTACAAACTCTTTGCAACATTGGCTGACGACCCTAACAACACAAAGGTTGAGGGTACAAAGAATCGTCTCCGCGCCATGTATCCGGCACTTCTCAATGGTGCAATTCACTACTCCAACAAAAAACAGCCGCAGAAGGGACTCGATTGCGCTTCAGGTTACATTGATCTTCCGAAGTTGAAAATCTTCAGAGATGAGCTTTTCGACAGAGACGGTCAGTATCCTTCAGTAGTATACTATGCAGCTACATCTGCATACGCTCTCGACAAGAAGAATCAGGCAATCACATATTTCAACGAATTCCTTGACCTTGAGCATCAGAACATTACACTTGATGACGGTCAGGTAAAGAGTGCCTATGTGTATATGAATATGGTATACAACTCGCAGAAGAACTATACAGAGCAGGAGAAGGTACTTGAGAAAGCCGCAAAGAGATATCCTGTATCCCTTGACTTCCTCTACAACCTCATAAATGTTCATATTGCGACCAACAATATGTCTAAGCTCCTTGTCACAATCGACAGAATTCTTGCAATTGACCCTAACAACACCCAGGTGCTCCCTATCAAGGCACGCCTTATGGAGAAGCAGGGCAATAACGAGCAGGCATTGGAGGCATATAGCAGACTCTACGCGATGAATCCTAACAGCATGGAAATCATCTCTGGTCTGGCACGTGCTAACTTCAACATCGCCACCAAGATTGTAAACGAAGGTGCGACAATCGCTGATGATACCCAGTACGCAGTAGTTCGCCAGCGCGCTTCAAAATATCTTCTCGATGCCCAGGACCTCTTTATCAAGATTCTGGAGAGAGAACCGAATTCAGCAAAATATATGCAGGGTCTTGCCGGCGTGTATCAGTTCATGGATATGGATTCAGAGTATGAGGTCCTCACACAGATCATCAAGGATGGTTCTTCATACGCCACATTCTCTGATAAGCTGACTGCATACAATGCTAAGTTGAAACAGGACAATATTGCCAGCTCAGCCAGCCATGGTTCTGCACCGATTCCTACAAATCCGGCTCAGCTTGTCATCAACATCGACAAGATCGTTGACGGTAACTCCAACAAGATCATCGATGCCGGTGAGATTTTCGAAATCCACTTTACAATTTCCAACAGTGGACTCGGTGATGCATACAACCTCCGTTTGAGAATCTCTGAGCAGCAGGGCTTCGACCAGTATCTTGAAGGTCCAAGAGAGCTTGATGGCGGTAACATCCTCGCTGGTAAATCAAAAGGCTATAAGTTCAGCTATATCGTAAAAGAGGACATGCCTACAGATATCGCAAACATCGACATCTATGCTTTCGAGGCTAACGGTTTCGATGCTGACCCGGCTCACATCGTCATGAATACAGAAGAACTTTCTATTCCAAGATTGAAAGTTGCTGATTACCAATTCTTTGCAGAGGACGGAACTTCAATCACAATCGGTAAGAACGGTAAGCTCACCCTTGCAGTCCAGAACTATGGTACTAAGGTCGCTAAAGATGTGAAGCTTAAGTTCACTCTTCCTGAGAACGTCTTCCAGCTTCAGAACGATGAGGTGGTCATCGACAAGATCGAGCCAGGTGAAGTGAAGACAATCGACTACGGTTTCGTGGTAAACAAGAGATACACAGGCAGCTCAGTTTCAGTAGCACTTGCTGGTAGCGAAAATTCAAGATCATCATATATCAATGAGGCATATGAGGTTCAGCTGGGTGAATATCTTACTGCTTCAAGCACAATCAACATCCAGAACGCAAGCAAGTCCAAGAAGGTTGTTGCTCAGGACTTCCAGCTTGGTCTGAAGAGTGAACTCCTTGAAAATGTCCCTAAAGGCCAGAGACAGCCTAACCGTTATGCACTCATCATCGGAAATGAGGACTATAGCATGACAGGTGGAAATGCGGAGATCAATGTTCCATATGCTATCAACGACGCTCTTGTGTTCCAGGAGTACTGTCTCCAGACTTTCGGTATTCCAAAGGAGAACATCACATTTGTGCCAAATGCCACAACAGGTATGATGCACGAGAAACTCGACTGGTTGCTCAACATGGCTAAGACAGACAGCAACACAGAGCTGTTCTTCTATTATTCCGGCCACGGAAGTGCTGAAGAGGCTACTAAGGAGGCATATCTCCTCCCTTGCGACCTCACAGGTAAGAACGTCAAGTTCGGTATCGCCTTGAAGGACCTCTATGACAAGTTGGGTGCACAGAACATCAAGGGTGCATATGTATTCCTCGATGCCTGCTTCTCGGGTGGCTATAAGAGTAGCGCGCCTATCATTGCTCAGAAAGGTGTTCGCGTAGTTCCTAAGCAGAGTCTGATCACTGGTAATGTGATTGCATTCTCATCAAGTAGTGGTGACCAGACATCATCAGTATACCATGAGAAACAGCACGGTTATTACACCTACTACCTCCTCAAGTGTTTGAGCGATGCCAAGGGTAACATCACCCTTCAGGACCTTTTCCTGAACACAAATGCTGAGGTTAGAAAGGCAACTGCCAAGATCAACAAGATGCAGGAGCCGCAGCATATGGTATCCCCTACCTGGTCTGCTTGGAACAACACCGTACTTAAAGCTGAATAATTTTATTATATTTGCATAGTTATAGACAAACTGAATAAATTATTTAAATATGAAATTAAAATTCATCGTATCTGCAGCTGCAATCGCTCTCGCAGCGTTGTCAGCATCAGCTCAGGAAAAGCCAAAGGCTCCAGAGTACGAATTCACAACAGTTAAGGAAAACCCTATCACATCGATCAAGAACCAGTATCGTTCAGGTACCTGCTGGTGTTTCTCAGCACTTTCATTCGTTGAGTCTGAGATTCTTAGAACCAAGGGATATGAGCTCGACCTTTCTGAAATGTTCGTTGTCGGCAAGTCTTACCGCGACAGAGCTGTTAAGTATGTTCGTCTTGACGGACACCTTAACTTTGCTGCAGGCAGCTCATTCGGTGACGTTCTCCATGTAATTGACGACTATGGTATCGTCCCTCAGGATGCAATGCCAGGTTTCAACTACGGTACAGAACTTCCTGAGCACAATGAGCTCGATGCAGTCCTCAAAGGATATGTTGACGCAGTTAAGAAAAACCCTAACAGAAAACTCTCAACAGCATGGTTGAATGGTTTTGATGGAGTTGTTGAGGCATACTTCGGAGAATACCCAGAGACATTCACATATGAGGGCGTTGAATACACTCCTGAGTCATTCAGAGAGCACATCGGTTTCAACTATGACGACTATGTGAACATCACATCCTTCACACACCACCCATTCTATGAGCCTTTCATCATCGAGGTTTGCGACAACTGGAGATGGGACAGCGCATATAACCTTCCAATGGACGAGATGATGGAGGTTATGTATAACGCTATCGAAAAGGGTTATACAATCGCTTGGGGTTCAGACGTAAGCGAGAAGGGCTTCACACGTGATGGTCTTGCAGTCATGCCAGTCGAAGAGAAGAAGGCTGCTGCCGGATCAGATCAGGAGCGTTGGGTTGGTAAGGCTGCAGAGACTCCAGAGGAGGAGGTGAAGGCTGAACTTCCACAGGAAATGGTAATCACTCAGGAGATGCGTCAGGACGGTTATGACCGCAAGACCACAACTGATGACCATGGAATGCACATCTACGGTCTTGCTAAGGATCAGAACGGCACAAACTACTTCATGGTAAAGAACTCTTGGGGTGAAACTGGTAAATACAAGGGTATCTGGTATGCTTCAGACCCATTCGTCCGCTACAAGACCTTGAACATCGTCGTTCACAAGGACGCCCTTCCAAAGCATATTGCAAAGAAGCTCGGCATCAAATAAATAAGACATGCAGATAACTAAGCATATACCTAATACTATCACATCCATGAACCTCTTTTGCGGGGCTCTGGGTGTGATATTCACATTTCAAGGTGAGCTCAATATAGCTTTCTACCTGATGATTGCAGCTGCTGTATGCGATTTCTTCGACGGATTTGCAGCTAGAGCATTGAAGGCCTTCACTCCCATCGGAAAGGACCTCGACTCATTGGCAGATGTGATCAGCTTCGGTCTACTCCCGGCAATGATGCTTCACAGAAGAATGATTGAAGGCGGTATGACAACCTGGTTGTCATACGTTCCACTTATTATCGCGGTATTTTCAGCCATCCGTCTTGCCAAGTTCAATGTTGACGACCGACAGACTGAAAATTTCCTCGGACTCCCTACTCCAGCCTGTGCAATGTGGTGCTGTTCACTCATCTACGCTGCAGACAACGGAGTAATGACAAGCGTGGACATGCTTCACAATCCATACTTCATTCCTATAGCATCAGTCTTATTGGCACTGCTCCTCGTAAGCGAAATCCCAATGATTTCCATTAAAGTGAAGAAAGGATCGGAGTACAACCCAGTAAGGCTCAGATTCATCGTAATCTGCGTTGTATTTGCAGTGGCAGCCTTGGTATTGAAGATCCATTGGTCATTCATTCCATTGCTTGTCTTCACTCTTTACATCCTTCACAATCTGATCAGATTCGTGCTTGCTAAATTCGCAAAGAACTAAGACGCACAATCACATAAAAGAAACGGGGCTGACACATATCAATGTCAACCCCGTTATTATATTATGTTGTTGTCTACTAGTAGTTAGTAGCGTGGATCATGAAGTAGCTCTTAGGATGGCTGCACACTGGGCATACCTCTGGAGCCTGCTTTCCAACAACCACGTGACCACAGTTTGAGCACTCCCACATCATATCTCCATCGCGTGAGAAGACGATGCCGCCCTGTACATTGGCAAGAAGCTGACGATAACGCTCCTCATGCATCTTCTCGATTGCACCAACCTTCTCAAAAAGTTCAGCGATTTCATCAAATCCTTCCTCGCGAGCTGTTACTGCAAAGCCTGCATACATATCAGTCCACTCGTAGTTCTCACCCTCAGCAGCATCAAGAAGGTTTGTCGCTGTGTCAGGTACCTGACCACCGTGAAGAAGCTTGAACCAGATCTTTGCATGCTCTTTCTCGTTGTTTGCTGTCTCCTCGAA
>JAEIGA010014727.1_pt1 | contig 11901 bp, 8 predicted proteins | sample 9270691 | NCBI WGS metagenome assembly JAEIGA01 (sample SAMN17057246, study PRJNA624740) | gut metagenome | biome: biome; isolation source: fecal sample | host: Bos grunniens | place: China: Xizang | collected 2019
GACAATCGCAAAGCCTGACGTGACAATGGAGGATGCAATCGAGAACATCGACATCGGAGGTCCTTCAATGCTTCGTTCAGCAGCAAAGAACTGGAGCGCAGTTACAGTTGTATGTAACCCTGAGAACTATGCGAAGATCATCGCAGAGATCAAGGAGACAGGCAACACAACAAAGGAGACTCGTCTTCAGCTTTCAGCAGAGGCTTATACCCATACAGCAGAGTACGATATGATGATCGCCACCTACATGCGTAAGGCAGCAGGTCTCAACGAGAAACTCTTCCTTGAGTACGACCTCAAGCAGACTCTCCGCTACGGTGAGAACCCACACCAGAACGCGAAGTTCTATGCAACCCTCGATACAGTACCTTACTCACTTGCAACTGCAGAGCAGCTCAACGGTAAGGAACTTTCATACAACAACATCCAGGACGCTAACGCAGCACTCAACATCGCACGTGAGTTCGAGGCACCGTTCTGTGTAGGTCTCAAGCATATGAACCCATGCGGTGCTGCAATCGGAACAGATGTAGTCGATGCATGGAAGAAGGCATACGAGGCTGACAAGGTCAGCATCTTCGGCGGTATCGTGGCTGTAAACCGTGAGGTCAACAAGGAGGTTGCTGAACTTATGAAGCCGATCTTCCTCGAGATCATCATGGCTCCTAGCTTCACAGATGAAGCTCTTGAGGTTCTCTGCACCAAGAAGAACCTCCGTCTTCTCAAGGTAGATATGAGCAAGGAAGAGGGCGGCCACAACATGTATGTAAGCATGAACGGCGGCATCCTCGTACAGGAGCAGGACATCGACACCAAGACTGTAGTTGCCGACATGTGCGTGACCGAGGCCAAGCCAAGCGAGGCTCAGATCACTGACCTCGACTTCGCATGGAGAATCGTCAAGCATGTGAAGTCCAACGCCATCGTTGTAGTGAAGGACGGCGCTACTCTCGGAGTAGGTGCAGGTCAGATGAACAGAGTAGGTTCTGCGAAGATCGCTCTCGAGCAGGCTTCAGCTGCACTTGCAGAGGCCGGCAAGGACATCAAGGCAGAGGGACTCGTTCTCGGTTCTGACGGCTTCTTCCCATTCGATGACACAGTTACTCTCGCAGCAGAGTACGGCGTCAAGGCTATCGTTCAGCCAGGCGGAAGCGTTCGCGACGAGGATTCAATCAATAAGGCAAACGAGTGCGGAATCACTATGCTCTGCACCGGAATGCGTCATTTCAAGCATTAAAAAATATGAAAAAAGAAGCAGCCACCGTAAAAAAAAGACTAGCTTCATTGGACATATTGAGAGGACTCGATCTTTGGCTTCTGCTGATGATCGGGCCTCTTTTGCATAAAATGATATCCTGCGGATATTTTGAGGGTTGTACCGGACTCCGTCACCATCTGAGCCACGTGAGCTGGGAAGGCTTCGCACTCTGGGATATCATAATGCCATTGTTCATGTTCATGTCCGGCATTACCATTCCTTTCTCCATGTCAGCATACAGGAACGGAGTGAAGCCGGGTAAGGAATTCTACCTGAAGCTTCTGAAAAGATTCTGCCTCCTGTTCTTCCTGGGATGGATAGTGCAGGGCAATCTGCTTGCGCTTGACTTCAAGCTTTTCCACCCATTCGCGAACACATTGCAGGCCATTGCAGTAGGCTATGTGGCGGCAGCCCTGATGTTCGTGCATTTCAAGCCAAAAGGACAGATAGTGCTGACAGCAGGACTGTTCCTTGCATATCTGCTGGCGTTCATCGTGACCGACATGAATCTTGACCCTCAGTCAAACATAGCCATGCTTACCGACAAGGCCATATTAGGGTCACATAGGGACGGTGTCAACTGGGCAGTTGACGGAAGCTGGTCATACAAGGAGAAATACCAGTACACCTGGATTCTCAGCAGCCTCAACTTCATCGTCACCGTGATGCTCGGATGCTTCGCCGGCGAGATCATCAGAGGCAAGGACGACAAGGTGGCCGGACGCAAGGCGCTTATCCTTGCCGGTGCCGGTGCCGCCCTGATTGCCGCCGGTCTTGCAATGTCACCACTGTTCCCTATCATCAAGAAGATCTGGTCGAGCTCGATGACCCTTTATTCAGGAGGAATCTGCTTCCTGCTTATGGCAGCCACTTATTATCTCGTGGATGTAAAAGGCTGGGGAGGCGAGATGAAATGGATAAAGTTTTTCGGAATGAACTCCATAACCGCCTATGTGGTGGCTCACGTCTGCGATTTTTCATCTCTTGCAGGTGGACTGCTTTTCGGTCTTGAGCACATCTTGGGAGGCTTCTATCCTGTGGTGATAACGTTTGCAGAAGTCAGCATACTCTTCCTGATAATGCGCTACCTCTATAACAAGGGCATTTTCCTGAAGGTCTAAATGATACCGAGAAAATGAACATGAATATAAAAAGACACTGCATCTTCCTTGCTGCCATCTTCACCTTTGCGGCTGCTTCGTGCAGCCGGATATGCAAGGAGGAAGTCAGCAGGACTACCCTCTTCAAGAGCACTGTTCAGGACAGCATACCTTACCGTATCCCAGCCATAGGTCAGTTCCCTGACGGAAGCATTCTTGCACTGTCGGACTATCGTCCTTGCCATATGGATATAGGATTCGGCCGTGTAGATATGCACGGAAGACTTTCGAAGGACGGAAAGGAATGGGGAGAGGAATTTATACTCATGGAGGGAACAGGTGTGCCACACACCATTGACTGCGGTTTCGGCGATGCTGCCATGGTAATAGACCGTGAAAGCGGAGAAGTGATGATCATTATGGTATGCGGCAATACAATCTACTATGAACAGAGCACAGACAGGCAGAACCCTAACAGGGTAGCCTGCCTGAGAAGTCACGACGGAGGCAAGACATGGGAACCTTGGAAAGAGATCACTGAGGACATCTATTCTCTCTTTGACGAATGTTCTTACGGCTGCGTGCAGAGCTGCTTCTTCAGTTCAGGCAAGATCATACAGAGCCGTAGCGTGAAGGTCGGCTCGCACTACCGCATCTACCATGCTCTTGCTGCGCGCCCCAACGGAAACAGGGTCATCTACAGCGATGATTTCGGCCATACCTGGTCCGCTCTTGGAGGAAAGGACGCTCTTCCTGTCCCGAGAGGCGACGAGGCCAAATGCGAGGAACTCCCTGACGGAAGCATCGTGATCAGTTCTCGAACTATGGGCGGACGATATTTCAATGTATTCAGGTTCACCGACAAAGCCAAGGGCACAGGCAATTGGGATATGCCGGCATATTCAGGTCCTGATAATAATGGATGCGTCGCGCTTGAGAATGCCTGCAACGGCGAAATCCTCATGGTTCCTGCAAAGAACAAGGAGACCGGAAAGAAAGTTACCCTGGCACTGCAGTCAATCCCGCTCGGACCGGACAGACAGGCTGTAGGAATCTACTACAAGGAAGTGGATGGAACCGAAACCTCAGCTGAACTTGCAGCAGACTGGGAAGGTCCCTACCGTGTAAGCGAAAAGCCCTCTGCCTACTCGACTATGATACAGTTGAAGAACAGAAAGATCGCCTTCTACTTTGAAGAATATGACCGCCTCAGGACATTGGACTACCATATGGTCTATACAGAACTTTCCCTGAGCGAAATTACTTCGGGAAAGTATGTGGCGAGAAAATAAAAATCAGTATATTAGCAAAACGAATAACAATTAAATTAATGATATGAAAAAGGTACTTGTAATCGGAGGCGGTGGACGCGAGCACGCAATTGTAGATGCTTTGAGCCGTTCACCTCAGGTTGGAAAGATTTATTGCGCACCGGGTAATGCCGGCATTTCAGCACAGGCTGAATGTGTTGCGATCAAGGATACAGATGTTGAAGGATTGAAGAACTTCGCGCTCGAGAACGGCATCGACCTCGCCGTGGTAGGTCCTGAGGTTGCTCTCGCCGCAGGCGTTGTCGACGCCTTCAAGGAGGCAGGTCTCCGCATCTTCGGTCCATCAAAGGCTGCCGCTACCATCGAGGCCAGCAAGGATTTCGCGAAGCAGCTCATGGCGAAATATGACATCCCCACTGCAGCATTCGAGACCTTCGAGGAATATGAGGCCGCTCTTGAGTATGTGAAGAAGGGTTCATTCCCTGTAGTTCTCAAGTATGACGGTCTTGCAGCAGGTAAGGGAGTGGTTATCCCTGAAACTCTTGAGGAGGCAGACGAGACCCTCAAGGACATGCTTCTTGATGACAAGTTCGGCAAGGGCAAGGTTGTGGTCGAGGAGTTCCTGACCGGTCCTGAGTTCTCATTCATGTGCTTCGTGGATGGACTCGATGTATATCCTATGACACTCTCACAGGACCACAAGCGTGCATACGAGGGCGACAAGGGCCCTAACACAGGCGGTATGGGTGCATATTCACCTGTTCCGATAATTACCGACGAAGACCTCGAGTTCTCATTGGAGAAGGTAATGAAGCCAACTGCAGCAGCTATGGTTGCGGAAGGCTGTCCTTTCACCGGAGTACTATATGGCGGTCTCATGAAGACTCCTCAGGGACCTAAGGTGATAGAGTTCAACTGCCGCTTCGGTGACCCTGAGACAGAGGTTGTCCTCCCACGTCTCGAGACTGACATCTATGACATATTCTCTGCCGTAGCTGACCACAGTCCTATGCCTGAGATAAAGTGGAACGAGGAAGTCACCATGGGCTTCGTCATGGCATCAAAGGGTTATCCTGGAGATTACGAGAAAGGTTATGAGATCAACGGTCTTGACAAACTTCCTGAAGGCATCAGGGTCTTCCATATGGGAACAGCATTGAAGGAGGGCAGATACTATACTTCAGGTGGCCGCGTCCTTATGGTGGTTGGTTTCGGAAAGGACCTTCAGGATGCGCATGACAAGGCTCTCGCGGCTGTAGAGTCAATCGAGTGCGAGAACCTTTTCTATCGTCGCGACATCGGCTGGAGAGTACTCTAAAGAACATTAATATGAAAACAAGACTGACACTGTTGCTGATGATGATATCATGTATGTCATTGTCAGCACAGATCTTCACTCCTGGATATGACCTCAGCACGAACGACATTCAGGTGGAGACCATCTGCAAGGTGACATACGAGAAAGGCTTCGCACCTCAGGGTATGGACATCTACAGGAACATAATGGCAAGTTGCCGCAATCAGGGAGAGGTATATCTTTACGACTTCGACGGAAAGAGCCTGAATCTCAAGAACAGGTTCCTGCTTGAGAGCCACCATAAGAACAACCACTCCAATGTAGCTTCCTTCGGACCGAAGAAATACGACAGAAAGGACCCGCTCCCTCTGCTTTATGTAAGCCAGTGTGCAAAGAAGCCGGCTGCGAACGGTCTTAAGGATGTATGCTTTGTCGAGCGAATCATGCCGGACATGAAATCATCTGTTCTCGTCCAGACAATCTACTACGAAGATGTGAACAAGGACTTCGGCTACGCACTTCAGTGGGTAGTTGATACAAAGAACGGTTTCATCTACGGATACGGCAACACTACCAATGACAGAGACGTAGAGGGTAACAGGCACAGGATCATTAAGTTCCGTCTTCCTTCTCTTGAGGAGAACGACGAGAAAGGCATAGTGACACTCAGGCCGGAGGATGCTCTCGAGAACTATCTGATCGAGGACTACGGCTTCAACTTCGCGACCATAGGACAGGGCCTTTATATCCATAAGGACAGGCTCTACTTTCCTACAGGCTTCGGTACCAAGGAATTCCCTTCATACCTCTTTGTGTGGAATCTCAAGACAAAGAAGATGGAAAAGGTCTTTGACATGAGGGAGGTTACATTCGGCGAATTCGAGGACATCAGCCGATGGAAGAAGGACATCATCATCTTCGGTATCGAGGGGGTATTCAGAATCAAAGGATTATAAAAGAGAAACATCATTATGAGCAAGAAAATCACAATCATAGGAGCCGGAATGATGGGTTCGGCCCTCGCATTCCCGGCTGCCGAGAACGGCCATGAAGTTCACATTGTGGGTACCTGCCTTGACGACGAGATCATCGACGGATATATCGCCACAGGAAAGCACGAGAAGTTCTGTCGTCCGTTCCCGGAGAATGTACAGTTCCACTATTTCAAGGATTGGAAGGAAGTCACTGAGGGTTCGGACTTCGTGATCGGCGGAGTCTCTTCATTCGGAGTAGATTGGTTCCTTGAGGAAATCCTTACCCAGCTTGACCCTGCAATGCCTGTACTTTCCGTAACCAAGGGTCTTCGTGCCACAGAGGACGGCACCCTTCTTTCATATCCGGGATATTGGGAGAGCGAACTCGCGAAGAAAGGCATTAACCGTACAGTATGCGCTGTAGGAGGTCCGTGCACATCATATGAACTTGTATTCATGGACCCGACAGAGGTGGCATTCTGCGGCAAGGACAACGATGCCCTCAGAATGATGAAGGAAGCGATGTCAAGACCATACTACCACATTTCACTTACAAATGATGTGATCGGACTTGAGAGCGCAGTTGCACTCAAGAATGCATTTGCAATGGCTGTGACTCTTGCAGTCGGTCTCAACATCCGCTGGCATGGTGAGGACGAGCCTCAGCATTTCAACTCACAGGCAGGAACCTTCTCACAGGCTGTACGTGAGACACACGCACTCATGCAGATTCAGGGAGGCACCTTCGAGTCGGAGTGCATCGGACTCGGCGACCTCTATGTGACAATCTTCAGCGGACGTACACGCAGATGCGGCGTACTTATGGGCAAAGGACTTGATTATGATCAGGTTACAGAGGCACTTGCCGGCATTACACTCGAGAGCCTTGTGATCACAAGGGTCATGGGAAATGCGATCAGGCGCAAGGCCGAACTCGGAATGGTAGATCTCAAGGACTTCCCTCTCCTGATGCACATCGTGGACATTCTTGACAACGGCAAGGCTGACGCAGACATGCCTTGGGAGGATTTCACATACGAACATCTCAGATAATACCCCCGTCACAAGATGGACAAGAAACGCACATTTCAATATTGGCAATGGCGAGTGATCATCAGTTCGATGATCGGATATTCGATGTACTATTTCGTACGAAAGAATTTCTCATTCGCCATGCCGGTGTTAAATGAGGAATATGGTATCAGCAACACAAGTTTCGGTATCATCCTCACACTTGTCGGTCTCATATATGGCGTCTCCAAATTCATTAACGGCATCATATCCGACCGAACCAACGCCCGCTGGCACCTGGCCTTCGGCCTTGTGATCTGCGTCATCCTGAACATGCTTTTCGGATGGAGCGATGTGCTCAGCACAATGATCACCGGCAGAGAAGGAGGTCCGGACTTCGTCAACACGATGGTAGTGATAATGGCTATCCTGCTGATATTGAACAACATCTTCCAGGGATGCGGTTTTGCGCCCTGCAACCACCTCCTTGCTCATTGGATCCCGCCTAAGGAACTTGCGACAAAGACAGCCTTGTGGAACACTTCACATTCTGTCGGAGCAAGCATCGTGTCCATCATCTGCGGTTACATCATCGCAAGTACAGGAGACTGGAGATACTGCTTCTGGCTGCCCGCGGCGATAGCCGGCATAGGAGTTCTTTTCATCATTTTGACATTGAGGGACACACCTAAATCTGTCGGACTCCCAGAACTTGCCGACACCAGGACAGAACTTGACGAGGATGACAGCAACGAGGCCTTCAAAGAGTTCATCAAGAAGAAAGTATTCCGTAATCCAATAATATGGATGCTCGGACTTACCGCATTGTTTGTGTACATCGTGAGGTTCGCGATCCTTGACTGGGGACCTACCTTCCTTCAGGACAGAGACACTCCCCTTTCGCCACAGTTCGCAGGCTGGAGCATCGCTATCTTTGAAATTGCAGGCTGCGCCGGAATGATCTGCGCCGGCTGGATATCAGACAAGTTCTTTAGAGGAAAGACCCACAGAATGTGCGCTGTGGAAATGTTCCTCGTTGCCATCTGTCTCCTGATCGTTCATTATCTGCCCGATTCAGCAAGCCCTGTGACAGTACTTTCACTGCTCGCCCTTGCAGGTTTCCTCATCTATGGTCCTCAGGCCCTCCTTGGAGTAGTTGCAACCAAGCAGGCTACAAAGAAAGCGGCATCATCCGCAGTAGGTCTCATAGGCATAATGAGTTACCTGTCAGTAATATTCACCGGCGTCGGACTGGGATGGTATTCTGACAATTTCGGCTGGGATAACCTGTTCATACTGATGAGCGCAGTCGCAGTGATCGGAGGATTAGTGATGGTATGCCTCTGGAACATCAAGGATGACGGATATATTCATGATGAAAAATAATGACTAGACTATCATAAAATGGCAAAGATTATATCAGGTAAGGACCTTTCAGCTCAGCTGAAGGAAGAAATGAGGCTACAAGTGGCCACATTCCCGGAAAAATATGGAAGAGTTCCACATCTTGTGGTGATACTTGTAGGAGAAGATCCCGGCAGCGTATCCTATGTGACAGGTAAGGCTAAAGCTTCTGAAGTTGTCGGCATAAAGAACACCACCATCAGGAAACCTGAAAGCATCTCCGAGGCCGAACTTCTTGGGCTTATCGGGGAACTTAATGCAGACGACAGCGTTGACGGCATCCTTGTGCAGCTGCCTCTTCCGAAACACATCAGCGAAGACAAGGTAATTGCAAGCATTTCCAAGGAGAAGGATGTCGATGGCTTCCACCCTCTTAATGTAGCAGCATTGTGGCAGAAGCAGGACTGCATCCTGCCTTGCACACCTAAGGGCATAATCAAGATGCTGAAGGTTGCAGGAGTCGAGATAAAGGGCAAGAGAGCTGTCGTGATCGGAAGAAGCAACATTGTAGGTCTTCCTGTTTCAAAACTGCTTCTTGACGAGAATGCTACAGTCACAATAGCACATAGCCGCACAGCAGACCTTCCGTCCGTTACGCGTAACGCGGAGATTCTTGTAGTGGCGATTGGACGTCCTAAATTCGTGACTGCTGATATGGTGTCAGAAGGAACAGTCATCATAGATGTCGGAGTCAACAGAGATCCGGAGACAGGAAAACTCTGCGGCGACGTGGACTATGCCGAGGTTGAGCCTAAGGCTTCGGTGATCACCCCTGTTCCAGGCGGCGTAGGTCCTATGACCATCACCTGCCTGATGGAGAACACCATCGAATGTTTCTTAAGAAAACAGAAATAACTATTCAGCGAGCTTAGTCATTGTGAATGGGAAGCTTGGATGTCCCATACTGATGGCAGTTCCCTGACCTAAGGTTCTCATATAATAGATAACCTTTGAATACTGGAACGACAATTGTGCGCCGGCCTGGGCTATGGTGAACTCAAGACCTGTAGCCTTGGCCTCAGTACAAGAGTCGTTTGTCATTTCAAGCACAGCGAGCTTATTGTTCTCGGCATCAAGGAAGGTGTTGGCACCTGCGTACGCGAATGTTCCGTAGAAATAGAAGTCCATAACCGCACCTGCCGAATCATAAGCCGAAGACACATACTGCGAAACGAGATATGCCTTGCCTGTGATCTTGTCATAGAATACTTCAACAGGAAGGACAGCAGGATCGATACCATATACATTGTTCAGTTCCCAGCCTATGGTGTAATACCACATATTGGCCTCTGAACTCAGGAATGTAAGGTTGAACTTGTAAGGTACTCCCTCATCATAGCCGACAACCTCCCATGTTCCAAGCCACTTCTTGAAGTCCTCTGTAGGCTCCTCCTCAGGAATAAGGCACTCTACCTGCTTGTAAAGACCAGTAAGTTCACCGTTCTCATCAACTCCAACCATAAAGAGAAGCCAGTCTCCGTGGCGAAGTCTCTCCTCCTTGCAGATGCTGTTACCCTTCTCGACAGCCTCTGACCATGAAGTAACACCAAGGCTTGAGATATACTGCTCGAAGAAGGTCCTTAATTTCACCTTGTGATCAGGATGCTTCTCAAGAGCCTTATAATCCGCTTCCTTTACAAAAGCGAAGATATACGGTTCCTCATCGCCGCTGGTGCAGACGAAAGTATCATATTCTACGAGTTCTGTTGTTCCTGGGCTGTAATCCTCTTTTCTTCCCTCATATTTAAGGTCCCAGTTTGAATTCTCCTCAAAGACATTGAGGTCTCTCTGAGTGCGGAACAACATTGTATAAGCCTTGCCATAAAGATTTCCGGCATCATCTATTGCCTTTACAATGAATCTATAATCTGTCTTGGGGAGAAGACCAGAAAGACGAAGGCTCTTATTGTTGCCGGACATCACTACGATTGTCTGGGCAAAGTCGAGTTCCTTTGAAACCACATCATAGACGAGTTCGTCTGCATCCGACTCCAGATCAGTTGTCTTGACATATACCCATTTGACAGCATTTGCACCATCATGTCTGACTCTGATGTCAGCATCGTTCAGGCTAAGATTATCTAGGCTGAGAGCGAATTTCACGTCATCATTAACGATCTCTGATTCAGGAGCATCGGCAGGATTACATGACGCTGTTGCTGTGAGCAGAAGAGAAAAAAGGAGTATCTTGATTATAGATGTGAGTTTCATATCTTTCAGTTAACTTAATAATTCTCAAAATTATGGATTAATTACTGCAAATCCAAATTTAGTTAATACATTGAAAGATATCAATAGGTAAAAAAAAGGACCGGTCCTGACGGATCGGTCCTTGATTCAATATATAGTCTCTATTAGAGATCTGCAAGATTCTTCTGCATGTCAGCAGCTGGAGCGACAAGGATTTCCTGGAACTCCTTCTGACCTGTACCTGCAGGGATCGGATGACCACAGATGACATTCTCCTTAAGACCCTCGAGGGTGTCGACACGGCCACGGATAGCAGCCTCGCTGAGCACCTTGGTAGTCTCCTGGAATGAAGCAGCCGAGATGAAGCTGTTGGTCTTGAGAGCTGCTCTTGTGATACCCTGAAGCACCTGGCTTGCAGTAGCCGGCTTAGCTTCGCGGAGAACCATCATTCTGAGACCCTGTCTCTCGAGTGAAGAATTCTCGCCTCTCATCTCGCGTGCAGTGATGATATCACCCTCTGCATACTTCTGAGAATCACCCGGATCGGTTACATAGAACTTACCGTAGATGCTGTCGTTGGTATCCATGAACTGCCACTTGTCCACAAGCTCCTCAGGGAGGAATCCTGTATCACCTGGATCATTGATGAGTACCTTTCTCATCATCTGACGTACGATGATCTCGAAGTGCTTATCGTTGATCTTCACACCCTGGAGACGGTATACCTCCTGGATCTCGTTCACAATGTACTCCTGAACCTTGATAGGACCGAGGATGCTGAGGATGTCTGTAGGTGAAATTGCACCGTCTGAAAGACGCATACCAGCCTTCACATAGTCATTCTCCTGAACGAGGATCTGCTTGGTAAGAGGCACAAGATAGTGCTTCTCGACACCGTTCCTGTTCTTGATGATGATCTCACGGTTACCTCTCTTGATCTTACCCATGATAACCTCACCATTGATTTCAGAAACAATAGCAGGATTTGATGGGTTACGTGCCTCGAAGAGCTCTGTAACTCGTGGGAGACCTCCGGTGATATCGCTTGACTTACCGATAGCACGTGGGATCTTGATGATGATGTCACCGATCTTGACATCGTCGCCATCCTCTACCATTACGTGAGCACCTACAGGGAGGTTGTAATGCTTGAGCTCCATACCGTTCTCATCAACAATGATGATGGTAGGGTTCTTTGACTTGTCGCGTGACTCGATGATAACCTTATCTCTATTGAGCGAGTACTCATCAGCCATCTCCTCGCGGAATGTAACACCGTCAATCATGCTGTCGAAGCGTACCTTACCGGCAGTTTCGATGATGGTGATAGCGTTATATGCATCCCATTCACAGATGAGGTCACCCTTCTTGACTGAATCTCCGTCCTTCTTGTAAA
>JAEIGA010014728.1_pt1 | contig 11901 bp, 12 predicted proteins | sample 9270691 | NCBI WGS metagenome assembly JAEIGA01 (sample SAMN17057246, study PRJNA624740) | gut metagenome | biome: biome; isolation source: fecal sample | host: Bos grunniens | place: China: Xizang | collected 2019
AGTTTTACTCATAGCGGTTGAAATTTCTTGAGTATCAGATGCAGTAATTGCTGCTAATTTTGAATAAACATCGTTAACTTTCTGTGCAGAAATTTCATTAACTTCCATGTTAAAACCACGAAGTGCCGCAGTCATAGAGTCAGTTGCCTCGGCATAATCCATGCCTGCAATTCGAGCCATCTTTAGGGTTTCATTACTAACTGCAACAACTTGATCGGTTTTTAAACCCTGTTGATAGTAAAGAGTAGCTGCCTCATACGCGCCCTTAACTGCAACACCCAATTCATTAGCACGTTTTGTATATTCGGGAAGTTGACCCCACATATCACTAACAGTAAAATCAGTAACTACTGCCGTGGCAGTCATGGCAGCATCAAGCTCTTTTACTGTTTCATATGCTGCTCGTAAAGCCCTTTTAAATAAATTAACTGAGTTTGCCAGGCCAAAGAAATAAGTGGTCTGATATTTCAAAGTTTCCAATTCAGAACTTAATCTTTGAGTATTTTGGGCAGTTTGTACTTGTGTAGCGTTAAAATTCTTGAACTGAACATTAGCTTTTTCTACACTATCCGTACCTTTTTGGAAACTTGTAACAAGTTTATTAAACTCTGTTACACCAATATTGGCTAAATTAATTTTAGCTTGGCCTAATTGTTGATTAAGTGTTTGTAAGGCGGTATTAGATTGCAAACTACGTAGATGTCCTTCTAATATTTGAATCTGCTGATTCCAAGCTAATTCTTTGGTACCATCTTTAAAAGCCTTATGATTTTTTGTTAACTGCGTAAGCGCGGCACTTGCTTTTTGTATATCTCCTTCGGCAAAAGCTTTTTTAAATTCATCTGCAAATTTACTCTTTGTTCCTAATTTACCAATTTCATTATTGACAACTTTAATTTGGTTTTGAAAATTAGAACTTAAAGTAATTTGCTCTATTTGAGTTTTAATATTTTTTATATGATTTTCTGCCTGAGTAATAGCACTCGGATCTATATTAAAAACATTCTTAAGTATGTCAGGAGAAATTTTGCTCATCTGGGCATGTAGCTTTGTTAAAAGTTGAGAAATCTTTTCTCCTGATTGTTCAAGTCCTGTTACATCTTTTTTATTTTTAAAACCTGAATTTAAAAGTTTTTGATACTTTTCGGTTTCTTTCTCTAAACCAGAAAAAACTCCTGCAAAGCTATTTTTTAAATTATCAGGTAGTTTTAATCTATTAATAACTTCTTGAACATTCTTAACATTTGACTGAACATCTGAAAAGTCAGTTATCGCTTTGATATGAAGCTTTAAATTTTGAGCGTTCATCCATAACCTCCTAAAATAAAATCAGCATTAATCTAAAATTAATGCTGACTTTACTTACATATCACTATCTATATCATCATTGAGAAAATATAAATTCATTACTTCAGTTCTGTGTCTTCCACCAACGGGTAAAGCCTTAAAATTAAAATTAGCTACCACTGGATTCGCATTTTTCCCCAATCTCATAGATAAGTCAGACATTAATTTTAATTTTGGAATTTGAATAATTCCAGTTCTTGTTTTTCCTGAAATATCGTCCTTTACACGCGTTTTCCCCTCTAAACTTAAAAATCCTTCTATTGCTCGTTGTCCAATAGTAAGTGTTTTTGCACCATTATTATAATCATAACTATAATCTAAAATAACGGAGACATAAGGGGACTCTATTGCTATACTTTTTTCATCAATCACTTCATATTCAGTAATTTTTTCGCCTGTTTTCTTATCATAAATAAAAAACCCCGAATTTGGAACTTCTGAAAAAGTAATATTTCCCAAATCATCACTTTCCTGTTCCTCTCTTTTTGAGACAGAAATAGGAGCATCTGCTTTTTGATAAATCATTTTTGCATTACAAAGTAATGCAAATTGCAAAGAATTAAAAATACCTTGAGATAAAGTTATATCAATTCCTTTGGTATCTTCCCAAAAAACATAATCTCTATCTCCAAAACCGCCATGCGCGGTAATTCTAGTTTTTAGCTCGTTAAAATTAGAAATCTGTACTTTGTCAAAAACACAAAGAACTTCTCCTTCTTCGTACTTTTTCCCTGCAATCTCTATAGGAGAAGTAGTTTTTAAAAGCACATCATACAGCTCTTTCATCGAAAATTCGTATTCCATTTTACCTCCTATAAAAGAAAGGTGGACAGACCAGCCATCCACCTTTCGTTATTAAATTTTTATTAGGTTAAAGAAGTACCTTCAGTTAAAATTGAAAGATTGTTCTCATCGAGATAATGGTTATGATAGATCTCAGATGCAACAGTGTCGACTTCAGAACTGTCATCATCTTCAACAAGATTATACTTAACAAGCTTCATCATAACGCCATCAGCAGGACGGAGAACCTTAAGGTTCATATTGAAGACAGAAGGATCACCTTCGGCCTCAAGAGTAATGGTATTTTCAGACTGAACCTTGGCCTTAGGAATAATGAACTGGAAGAACTCGTCTTTACCAGTGGTCTCAGAACGAGCATAGGTATCACCAGTAACATAATAAGTGCCAGGGAAGCTATTGGCAGAGATATCAATAACAGCACCATCAACCTTTAGATCGAAAGAGCAGAAATATCTCTCACCAACCTTAAGAGACTCAGTCATTTGCTTACCATTAACATCATAGAACTTAGGATTAATCTTTTCATAAGTCTTGCCATCAGGACCTTCATAGCGATTTTTCCAACCAGAAGCAGGAGCAGCACCAGAAGGAATACCAACGTCAGCGCCTAATTCTCCACCAGCAGCAACAAATTGTTCGGTCTTCATGATAAGAGCCTTATCACCAGTCAATTCATCAACAGAACCATTACCAAACATAATAGCCATAGACTTAGCAGAGAAAAGTGCATCCTCAAGGGTAACAGTAATTTCCTTACCATAATCCCAAGAAATAAGAGCAGCATTGCCCTTACCACCACGAGCATCAGATTCTTCTGCAGTCTGTTCAATAGTAGAAACCTTTAAGGTATCAAGATAAAGTACAGGGTATCTAGGAGTACCGTCGTTATTTAGTTCATAGAAAGTAACGTCAGCAACTTCTTTAATACCATATCTATCAAGAATACTTGCCATTTTAAAATAGCCTCCTATTATTCTAAATTTTTAATCCAATATTTTGGGTTTATTTTTTTTGAATCTGCTCCAGCTTGAATACTAGCAATATCAATTTCATACTTTTCTTTGTTTTGATAAGTATTCATTAATATACCAAGTGAAGCATAACTCATCTCTCCAATATTAAGTGGAGTAACACCTATTCCCATACAACAAATTGAAGCAAGAGAAGTTAATAAATTTATTCCTCCTCCTTGCTTGGCCTTTATTTTATCTCTATATCGTGCCTTAGCTTTCATTGCTCTAATTTTAGGATGTTCGTTTGGATTTGGTGGCTCAATTGGTTTTTCTCCAAGACATTCTCTAATTTTATTTTGAAAAATAAAGAAGTTCTCTTCATCCAAATAAATTAAATCTTTTAATGACTTCGCGCGCTTCAGCTCTTTTTCTAATTTTCCAAACAAAATCATCTTTTGTTCGTATAAAAATATAACATCTTGTCTGGTAAAGAAATAAAAAGCTTCTTTAGCTATCTTTTCAAATTCTTTATTATGATAACTATTAGATAATAAAAACTCTAAAGGAGTAGGAGAATATTGTTTTTTCTTCAAGAATTCATCATCAAGCTCTTCTTGAGAAAAGGTCAGGAGTTGTCTATACTGATTAAATCTTTTAGTAGAAACAACTTCTTTTACTTTAGGTGGATATATTAAAAACTTTTCCTGAAATTCTTCAGGAAAGCCTAAAAAAACAGCTTCCTTACTCATAACTTGTTAACGTAAAACTTTGAACATAACAAGAGATTTCATCAGACAAAAAGTTTAAGTCAAAATCTCCACCCTCCATTTTGCCCAATCCATTAATTGTCTTACCATTTAAACTCTCTTGTATTTCTCCCATGATGGCAAAAGGTCTTAAATTAGAATCTTTTATAATCCATTGAGTTAATGGTACAAAAATTTCTAACTCAATTAACATATCTTTAAATTCACCATTGGAAGAATTAGTTCTCGCGCGAGGTACCCGGATTACTATCATGGAAGCCGCAGTCTCTTTTGGACCAACTCTTGGTACAACTTTTATTAACTTTTCATATATAAACTTTTTCTTTTCTTCTTGACTTAAAGAAGGTTCGGAATAGGGATCTTTTCCTGTATAGTAAAGTAAATTTACTAAAGTATCATTCGCCATCAAACGAGATACAATCTTTTGTAAATTTTCTCCAATATCTCGGCAATTACGTACTCCCATTAATTACCTCCTTCTAACCAGAAGAAATCTTCATCATCGTCTTCTTCTGTCTTTTCAGGTGCAGGAGAAGTGTCATACAAATAAATAGGATCAACCGTAACATATTCTACACCCGCAGTAGAATTTATATCATAACCAGTAACACGATAACCTTCTTTTAAAAGCCCTTCTCCAACTTCCAAATAGTCATCTTTTTTAAGATAACCGGTTGTAGGTAAAACAAAAAAACTTCCTTTTAAATTTTCCGTATATCTGGCATCAGCGCGACTGCGAGATTGTAATTCATCTTTAAGCATATTATCTTCTTGTCCATAGAAGTATGCCCAACTTTCTTGAATATTACCTTGACGGTCTTTCCAAGTAATAAAATGAGACATTTTTAACATAATATATCTATTATATCCGCTAGCTTTAATATGCTCTAAATAGTAAACCATCCAAGGTTTTAACTCATCGTCTTTATCAGGAATCATTAAAATAGTACCACCGGGCACATTAAAACTAGTTCTAGTTAATAAATAATGTAAAGTTTCCGTCTCATCTTGTTTATATCTTTCAAAAGTAGCAGGGACAATTTCATCTTCATACTCAATATCTACACGATATACACTTTTTAAAAGATAATCTTCAAATTCTCTTTCTCTTTTATTTTGTGTTCGTGTTTGATAGTCAGTTCCATATCTATTTAATCGTCTTAAATAAATGTGGTAGTAAGAGTTCTCTTTCATTATATATCCCCCTTACCTAACAAGTCCATACAATCAAAGATAGTTGTTCTAAAATATTCATATTTTAAATATCTTAAACTCGATAGTTTATAATATAGAACATAATAATTAATTGTTTTTTCTTCTTCCTTAAAGCCTGACAATTCTATTAAAATAGAATCTAAAAATCGTTCCCACTCTCTATTTTTCTCAAATTCACATAATAAACCAAAAAGCTTATTTTTTAATTTATTACAATAACCTTCTCTCACGGGATTATTCATTATTAACCTCCCGCAAGTTTACTATATTTATAAGACTTTCCTTTTATTGCTCGATAATAATAACCTTCTAGTTTTAAGGTATTTAAACGCTCAGACTCTAAGGTATTTTTTAACTTGTCAAGCAAATTGGCTTGTGAAAAGTCTCTTTCCTCATAAAGAGGTTTAATATTTTCCCAAGTCATTATAGAGCGGTTTAACCATTCACATTTCATATAAGAAGAAAGAATCTGAATTTCTTCTGAACCCAAATCTTCTAAAAATCCTTCATCATTTCTTTCTAAAGAAACACGAGGAAATTTAAAATAAGGAATCGCGCTTTCTAAAAGTTGGCGCAAATCAGCTTCGGTTTCTTCAATGGTCCAATCACTCCATTCGTCTTCTAATGTCTTGGCTAAAAAAGCATTATAGACGTTCCAATAAGGAGTCATTTTAACCCTCCTCGTTAGCTTTATTTAACTGAACAGCAGTAAGAATATCCGTATGAGTTAGTTCTTTTAAAACTTCACATTTTTCAAAAGAAGTTAACTTATTCTCAATAGCATAATCAACCAAAGACTGAACCTGTTCTCTACCTAGAGCTTTAATCTTTTCTTTAAACTCATAAATAGGCATTGCGGTCATGTATCTCTGCATCTCTGCTTCACTTAAAATAACAATAGAAGTAGGAACTGTAGTATCAGGCTCTTCTAAACCTAACTCAATCTTTACATCCATGTCATCAATATACAGAATACCTTCTCTTAAAAGATATTCAACACTTGGATAATAAAAAGCTTCTCTTAAAGTATCTAAGTCAATACTTCTCTTGACGCCCTTCTTTTCCCAAGTTCTCTTTAGTAAAAGTTCTGGAACATTAATTCCAACACGACTCTTAACAGTATTAGTTAAAACAACCTGCTTATTTTCCATTATAAATACTCCTTTTCACTCTTTAAATTTTTATATAAAAATAGGGGAGGGAGAACCCTCCCCTTAAGAATTAGATACCGTAGGGTTGATCCATGGTCTGAGCAATACCAGTGTTCTGATAAATAGCCCAGTTGTGATGTGCAAGAATTGCAGCACCCATCTTCTTGTAGAAGTGAATTTCCATAGAACCGTCTTTATTTTCCCAATCACGGACCTGAGTTGCACCTTCAAGGACAACCTTTACAACACGCTCACCGCCGGTAGGCATAATGTAGGCGAGCTGAGGATCAATCCAAGTCTTCTCGTTCTTCTCGTCAATGAAGGACTGACGGAACTGAACGATAGGAGTACCACGGAAGATATTGATGTAACCCTGATAATGGATAGCATCGATATCCTGGGGATGATAGATACCCTGATAATTTGCACCAACGGGAACGATGGCATCAGGACCCATTTCGGCAACGAACTCAGGAGAAGCAAAGATAGTAGCACCGGCGCCATAAGCCTTAACAATGTTAACAAGCTTTACCATTTCATCTGGGTTCCAGCTACCAATGAACTTGTTCTGAGAAGGACGGCCCTTAGCGTCAAGAGCGGCACGAAGAGTCTTCTGAACTTCAATATAGATAGAATCAGTGAGACCCTCAGTCATGATATCCATAAGTTCAGCCATAGACTCGGCGCCGTCAAGCATACGCTCATAGTCGATAGAGCAAGCTCCGCCGATAGCAAAGGCAGGAACTTCGAAGGTGCTGTTGTCGAGACGGAAAGTCTCATAAACACCAGAAAGACCAACGCGAGTTAGGAACTTCTTGGCGCGCTGCTTGCCGAGCTTGGTCTTGAAGAGGACCTTCTCACCCTGGCCGGCAGTACGAACTTCAGCGAAGATGCCGACAGCATCAATAACCTTGTTGGGAACGATAGCATCAACAGTCTCAGTTAGGATGCTATAAATGGTATAACGGTTCTCCATGAACTCATAATAGTTACTAGCTAACTCCTTTAAACCATCAGTGAAAGCGGCGTTAACGTTTTCAGCAGAGAAGGTAGCAGGAGCAGTGCCTCTAGCAGAATGTAGAGCTAATTCTTTTAATTCAGCAATAGTCATTACTTTTTACCTCCTCTAATTAGTGACCAATAACCTGGAACTTAATAGCAAACTGACCATCAGGCATAGTGGTAGCCTGAACAGCCTTTAAAACTACACCAGCCTCAGGCTTGGTAGCAGTAACGAGATGAGCGCCATTTTCACAGGGCTTAGCATAAAGAGCAGTCTCTCCGCAAGCCTCAGCAGCAGCCTCAACAGCGTCTTCGTCAGCGAACTCGCCATCATCAAAGGCGATGCAGTTAGTAGTATACTTGTCACCAATGTCGAGGAAACCAAGACGAGGATAGAAACCGTCAATAATATCAAGCTTGAAGTTCTTTAAAGCCTGATGACGATCATCATACATATGCTCGGTAGTATAGTTTAAAGCGATAGGAAGATCGCTACCCTCAACAGGGAACTTAATAGTTCTGTTGGTGTTGTCAACAGCAAGAAGCATGCCGTTCTCGGCAGAGACTTTCTCAAAATCAACAGGATTTAAAGCACATTGTGCTTCAATACGGCCATCTCTACGGAAAGCAACCTGATTGAGTTCAATCTGGCCATAACCGTCGATGAGCATTCTTTTAATAGCCATTTTATAATTCCTCCAAATTTATTTTTTATACTTAGATAGAATAGCTTCAATTCCAGTCTTATTACCATCATCTTTGGGAATAAAACCGGGGTTGTTGTCCTTACTAAAGACAGTAACATTGTTCTTCTTGAGTTCATAAGCAAGTTCTTTATCAAGATCAAGAGCAGTGAATTCAGAGATTCTTTCTTTATAAGAATCAAGAATTTCTTCGCTTAAGAGTTCAGAATAAGAACTAATAACTCCTTCCTTCTCTTGTAGTTCAATGTTAGCTTTGTAAGTATTTAAGGACTCAACTTCTTCAGTTAAAGAATTAATAGAATTATTAGCTTCTTCTAGCTGAGTTTCGAAATTGCCCTTCTCTGTTTCTAAAGTAGAAATGCTTGCATTTAGCTCTTCAATTTTCTGAACATAACTAGAATTTTCTTCCTGTAAAGTTGGAACCTGTTCAGCCTGAGCATAGACCTCATCGGCCTTCTCATAAGTACCACCATTTAGAGTACGAATGGTATTTAAAGCATTCATTTCATTTTCAGTAACATCAATAACAAAGACTTTTTTCTTCTCATTGACAGCTACTTCATTAGTTTCATCATTTTTAGAATAATAAATTCTTTCATAAGAAGCTTCACTATAATTATAAGCCAAAGCATAATCATCATAGATATCACAAATGGCATAATCTATAGCCCAGCCGCCCTCTTCGTTATAATTAGAGTTAATTAAACTCCAGATGGCGTCATGCTTCTCAGAGTCAGAAAGTTTAAAAGTAATCTTTTCTAACATCTCTGATTGTCCTCCTGTATTTAATTCTGGTAATTTTGCAGTATATTCTTTTATTTCGTCTATCATCTGTTTTAAAGAAGTATATAGACTAAAGAAGCTCGCGCCTTCAAAACAAGGCTCAACATCTTCTCCTAAAACTTGTAAACCTAAGAAAGAACCCTCAGAGAATTCAAACATTCTACGACCTTGTATAATCTTCCATTCTCCTTTAATTGAAGGCTCATAAATTTCCATAGACTGAGCTTTACCCATAATTTCTCCTGCTTCTTCATATAAAGCAGTAAAAAGTAAAACATCTACACAAGCATATTCTCTTTCAATACCGTCTTCATCCAGATGTGTTTCCCACTGTAAATTAGGATTCTCAGGAACAATACCATAAATACGTCCTAAGTTTCTAGCATTACCGTGGTCGGTGTAGTCTTGCTCAAAATTATCATAAATTCCTTTTACTGGTGTATAGGAAATTGAACTTAATAATTTATTTGCAAACTCATCTGTAATATAAGTACCATTCCTATTGGCGTACTTATAAAAAATTCGGCATCTTCCTTTAGAAATAGTATCTGAATACTTCGTTAAATTACCATATACAGTTATAGGAAATTCTCTAATAAGTTGATCTATCATTAATTAGAGGCCCCTCCTGTCTGGTTATCTTTTGACGTTTCATTCTGGATTGTCTTAGGCGCCTTTTCTCCTTGTTCCTTAACAGGTCTGCCGCCCTCTGCGGTTTGAGTATAAGAAGAAACAAGAGGAATTAACTTCTCACCAAGCTTCAATACATTGTTTTCAAGATCTTTTACATTTCCCAGTTCTTTCTGAGAAATGCCCATTGCAATGGAAGGAAGCAAAAAGCTATATCCAGAACCTGCTAATTTAAAAGCAGAATCAGCGTACTTATCATCATTATAATAAGTAATAGGTAAAATAGTATATTTAAAATTTATATTAGAATTTGCAAAAAGACGATTTACTAGATTAGTAATGAATAAAGAAAATTTGTTCGCTAAAATCATCATCATTGCAGTATCATTATCTAAAGAAGTTTCTAAAGTAGAACTACCAGTTGAAGCAAAAATCTGACTACTGGCACCAGCTTCGTTATAAACGTTTTGCAACATTCTATCAAGACCACTGTTGGCAGACTCAGAGGAAGTCTTTGAAACAATAGCGTCAACATCTGCATAAGTTGTCAATACACTAATATTTTCATTTTCCCTTAACATACCAACCGCGCCAGCGTGCATCTCCGCGGCTTCATCTGGCTCAAATAATAATCTTCCATCATTTAAATGTGGTATTTTTTGAACTATAATTTTCTTAATTTCTTCCAAATCTCTTTTTTGCTCAATACCTACAGATTCATCATATCTGATAGTAGCGGGAATCGTAGGCAACAAAATAGGTCTGCTATCAAAGAATGGAAAACAAATACCAATGTCGCTTGGAATAAAAATCCAACTTGAAGTAGATTTGCCTTTTGCCCATTTACGATAAGCACTTGAAATTACTTGAGGATAAACACCTAAAACATTTTTTCTTTCATCTTCATCGAAAATTGTATTAAAATAGCTTAAATCAAATTCAATAATATCATTTCCTAAAGCATCTTTAAAACGAGTGCAACACCAATTACTTGGTAAATCAAGTACAACTAATCCATTTTTAGTAGCTTCTTGAATTACACCATAATAACAACCATCAACTAAAGCACGTTGCGCAAAATTAGTTAAAATAACTGGTAAATTGATTCGATCTACAAAGTCTACCGCATTAAAATATTTCTTTTGGATGTGAGATGTGGAGAGATCTTTACCAAAACTTGGATTAGGAATTAATATACCTGCATATTTTAATAAAGTAGCATAATGTATAACTAATCTTTTATAAAAGCCATCTTTGTAAAAATAATTACGAGAAAGCTTTTGTTGCTCAATTAAAGAACCAGAGTTAATGATTTTTTCGACTTCTTGTAAAGAGTAATCTTTAAGTTTTCCTACTCCTCTATTCCACTTCTTATAAGCATCACTATTAGTCGCAATCATCCCTGAGTTCGCTCGTTTAAAGGAGGCTAAATCAAAATTTCTTAAATTTTCATTCATTTTTATTTTCCTCCTGTGAAGAAAATTAACTGACGAGAACCACCGCGACGTCTATTTCTCTTATACTCTTCTTCCTCTAACTCTTTAATTCTCCATAATCCATAAGCAAAAGCAGAATACTTGTCTTTTGGATAACGAGAATTAATTTGTTCAAGAACTATATCAAGAGAAGCACCTGCGCGCTTTAAACGTAAGTTAGCCATTTCTTCAAATAATTTAGTAGTCATTTCATGAGGCATTAAACGTTGAACACGTTGTTCTGTACTCATTTTCTGACCAGCTTTAGTAGAAAGCAAAGCACTTTTTGCTTCTTGTTCTTTTATTAAGAATCGTACTTTTCCACCAGTCAAACGAGAATAAGCATTACCATGAATTTGAGAGTTTAAAGGGCCATTGGCCTTAATTCCATAAAGAATACAAATGGCATCTCTAGGTTGAGTCTTTTTGTAATTATCATCATTGGTAAAACCATAAGCAGGCAGAACTTCACCAGTACGACTAACTTGCTGTCTTACCATTTCATCACCAAGTCCCACACCAAGGCCGTTAGTATCAATAACTACCTCACGTGGATTAAACTTTCGGATAATTTCTTTTAAATCTGCGGCCTGAACAGAGAAAGGTTTAGTTTCTGGTGTTCGTCCCAGAACAAAAAGATTTACCAAAGTAGCCAAATATTTTCCTTGAACAATATTAACTCTAAAAACACAAACAACGGTCTGGTCATTTAAACGGCCAACGTCTACTGATAATATGTAGAATTGTGTAGAACTGGCTCTATTTAAATAGTGCGTTTCCGGATTTTTTATTTTACGGTATTTAGAAAGTTTATCATAGTTAAACCAGGACTCATTGGAGCTGCCGCTCCAAATGGACATGTATTCGCGTGCGAAAGATTCTTCGTTGTATGAAGGAGACATCTTTAGTTTATTAATAAAAACTTTATCAAGAAGTCCATGAAGTACAGGTACTCGATAGTCACAACCAAACACGAAAGAACTCTTTGGATCAATTATCGCGTTTTCAAACATATCGATTAATTTATCGTAGGCATAAGAAGTCTTAATACCCGCAGAAGTCATCGCAAT
>JAEIGA010014729.1_pt1 | contig 11901 bp, 8 predicted proteins | sample 9270691 | NCBI WGS metagenome assembly JAEIGA01 (sample SAMN17057246, study PRJNA624740) | gut metagenome | biome: biome; isolation source: fecal sample | host: Bos grunniens | place: China: Xizang | collected 2019
GCGGTACGAATAATCACATGCTTACAACCAGTCGCCAAAATATTCTCTTCGCCTTGCAACTTTGTTCTGCCGTAAACGCCAGTAGGAGTCCCTTTTTGTTCCTCTTTGCATGGGGTGTTATATGGATCTCCTCCGAATACATAATCTGTTGATACATGTACCAGCAATCCATCTACCTCTTTCATTGCTAGCGCTAGGTTCTCTACGGCTTTCGCATTCAATAGTTCGCATAACACTTCGTCTGTCTCTGCTTTGTCCACATTGGTGTAGGCAGCACAGTTGATGATGCAATTTACTTCATATTCGTTCACTATATTGCGTACAGCATCTATCGAAGTGATGTCAAGCAGGGTGGTTTCTACCCCCTCCACTTCTATCACATCGGTGTAAATATATCTATCGCAACTATTCTTAGCAACAATGCGAATCTCGTTGCCGAGTTGTCCATTGGCTCCTGTTACCAGTATATTCATAATTAGCAGTTTTCTTGGTAGATAAATGGAGTATCAAACTCCGCCAACTTCTTGTGTTTAGTATCTTTTTCACTTAGCAATGCTTCTTCCATAGCCAATCCCCAATCAATGCCTAATGAATCATCCATAATCGAAATGCCTCCATCTGCTTCTGGGTGATAGAAATTGTCGCATTTGTATTGAAAGATGGCTGTTTCGCTCAAAACGGCAAAACCATGTGCAAAACCTTGAGGGATGAAGAACTGGCGGTGGTTATCTTCTGTTAATAGTACTGCTACATGCTTACCATATGTTGGACTGCCCTTGCGTATATCAACCGCCACGTCTAATACTTTTCCCTTTACGCAACGCACAAGTTTGCTCTGTGCATAAGGTGGACGTTGAAAGTGCAAACCGCGCATAACTCCATATTTGGACATACTCTCATTGTCCTGTACAAAATGCACATCTCCCACTTTCTCCTGAAATTCTCTCTCCGAGAAACTCTCGAAAAAATACCCGCGTGCATCGCCAAACACTTTTGGCTCAATGATAAATACTCCTTCGATAGCAGTCTTTAGTATTTCCATAAGATCAATCTAAATAACCAAATCCTGATTGTTTTACATCTTCAATAACCTTCAGCAGGTATTGACCATATTGGTTCTTTAACATGGGTTGTGCTAGTTCGCGCATGCGCTCCTCACTAATCCAACCTTGACGATAGGCAATGCCTTCTAGACATGCTACTTTCAGTCCTTGGCGCTTCTCCAATACCTCAATATAGGTGCTTGCTTCTGATAACGAGTCATGCGTGCCTGTGTCTAGCCATGCAAAACCTCTTCCTAAGGTTTGGACCTTTAGCTCTCCATCTTTTAGGAACTCCTGATTCACCGTAGTAATCTCATACTCGCCACGAGCTGAAGGCTTAATGTTTGCAGCAACATCCACCACCTTGTTGGGATAGAAATACAATCCTACTACCGCATAATTACTCTTTGGGTTCTGAGGTTTCTCCTCGATGCTCAGACAGTTACCCTCCTTATCAAACTCTGCCACACCGTAACGCTCTGGATCACTTACCCAATAGCCAAACACGGTAGCTTTCTTATCTTCTTCTGCTGCACGAACTGCCTCTTTTAACATACTCGTAAAGCCTGAACCATGGAAAATGTTATCTCCCAATACCAAGCACGCACTATCATCACCGATAAACTCCTTACCGATAGTAAACGCCTGTGCTAAACCATCTGGCGAAGGTTGTTCTGCATAGGTGAAGTTTACGCCATAGTCGCTTCCGTCACCCAACAGACGCTTAAAGCCTGGCAAATCATATGGGGTTGAGATGATCAATATATCACGAATGCCTGCCAGCATTAGCACGCTGATTGGATAATAAACCATTGGCTTATCATATATCGGCATTAATTGTTTGCTGATGCCTTTCGTGATTGGGTACAATCGTGTGCCCGATCCTCCTGCTAAAACGATTCCTTTCATATTCTCAATGTTTTATGGTATTAGTCTCTTCTAAAAATATCTCGGGTATAAACTTTCTCTTTTACATCCTCTAGACATGCGTCGTATCGGTTCGCAATAATCGCTTGCGATTGCTCCTTGAACTTTGACAAATCATTCACAACCAAAGAGCCAAAGAAGGTTGTTCCATCGGCCAATGTGGGCTCGTAAATAATCACTTGCGCACCTTTGGCTTTTACACGCTTCATGATTCCTTGAATACTAGACTGTCTAAAATTATCCGAATTGGATTTCATCGTCAACCGGTACACGCCTATCACACATGCATGTTCTTCTCGCGCATCATACTGACCATTGTTGTAGTAGTCGTAATATCCCGCCTTTGCCAATACGCGGTCTGCAATAAAATCTTTTCTTGTGCGGTTGCTCTCTACTATCGCTTCAATCAAATTTTCGGGCACATCTTGATAGTTCGCCAATAGTTGCTTTGTATCTTTGGGCAAACAATATCCGCCATAGCCAAATGATGGATTATTGTAGTGTGTACCAATTCGTGGATCTAGACATACACCTTCAATAATGGATTGCGTATCCAGTCCCTTCATTTCGGCATAGGTATCCAATTCGTTGAAGTAACTTACGCGCAACGCCAAATAGGTATTAGCAAATAGTTTTACAGCTTCTGCCTCGGTAAAGCCCATAAACAAGGTATCTACATCTGGTTTGATGGCTCCCTCTTGCAGTAGTCCCGCAAATTGCTTTGCAGCTTCCAGCAGTCGCTTGTTTGTCATGTCGGTACCTACGATAATGCGCGATGGATACAAGTTGTCATACAATGCCTTGCTTTCGCGCAGAAACTCAGGTGAGAACAAGATATTCTCCGTGTTAGCTTTCTTTCGGGTCGATTCGGTATATCCCACGGGGATGGTGGACTTTATCACCATGATTGCACTGGGGTTAACCCGCAAAACTAACTCTATCACAGCCTCTACTGCAGAGGTATCAAAGTAGTTCTTTTGGCTATCGTAGTTTGTTGGCGCAGCTATTACTACTAACTCTGCTTCCTTGTATGCCATCTCTGCGTCTAAGGTGGCAGTCAAGTCCAACTCCTTCTCAGCAAAATACTTTTCGATATACTCATCTTGTATAGGTGACTGGCGGTGGTTGATCATTTCTACCTTTTCAGGCACAATGTCCACTGCCAACACCTTGTGATGCTGTGCCAGCAATGTCGCTATCGACAAACCTACATATCCCGTTCCTGCTACAGCTATTGTCATGGATTTTCAATTCTATTATAGTCTTCCGTCTACGAATGAGCGATCCACAAAGTCTTTTACATCAAAGATTACTGCGCCTTGCTCTTTGTATTTCTTAAAGTCAAATGTTCTAAACTGATTATGGCTCACACATGCTATCACAGCTTGATATTCCTTGTCTGGATTAATAGCTGCTATCAAATCTTTGCCATATTCATGTTTTACCACCTCGGCACTTGCCCATGGATCGTATATATCCACATTACAACCGAAGTCTTCCAACTCCTCCACAATGTCCACTACCTTTGTGTTGCGGCAGTCTGGACAATTCTCCTTGAAGGTTACACCTAGAATGAGTACATTGGATTTGTTAATTTTATGATCTTTTTGAATCATCAACTTCAATACCTTATCTGCGATGAACTTAGCGATTGAGTTATTTACTGCACGACCAGACAAAATCACTTGTGGGTCATAGCCTAATGATTTCGCTTTGTGGGCCAAGTAATATGGATCCACCGAAATACAGTGACCACCTACCAAGCCAGGACGATACTTCAAGAAGTTCCATTTGCTACCTGCAGCCTCAATCACATCATTTGTGTCAATGCCTACGCGGTCGCAAATCAATGCCAACTCGTTCATGAAGGAGATATTGACATCTCGTTGGCTATTCTCCACGGCCTTGGCAGCCTCTGCAACCTTCATATTTGGAGCTTTGTGGGTACCATTCTCTAAGATACTGTTGTACAAATCGTCCACCAAATCCGCAATCTCAGGGGTTGAACCCGAAGTGATCTTCTTGATCTTTGTCAAGGTGTTTACTTTATCACCTGGATTAATGCGCTCTGGAGAGTAACCGCAGTAGAAGTCTTCGTTAAACTTCATACCGCTAAACTTCTCCAATACGGGTACGCAATCTTCCTCTGTGCAACCAGGGTAAACGGTTGACTCGTATATCACGATATCGCCTTTTTGTAAGGTCTTGCCGATGGTCTCACTCGCTTTCAATAGCGGAGTTAAATCAGGATTGTTAAAACGATCAATAGGAGTAGGTACGGTCACAATGTAAATGTTAGCTTGCTTGAGCTCCTCCATGTTGCTTGTGAATGTCAAACCAATCTGCTTGGTGCCCTCATATGCATCGCGAGCTTGTTTCATGCCTACAAGATCTGCTTCTAAGGTGTGATCCTCGCCGCGGTTCAACTCATCTACGCGTGTTTGATAGATGTCAAAACCAATTACACGATACTTCTTTCCAAATTCAATGGCTAGTGGCAATCCCACATAACCCAAACCGATAACGGCAATTGTTCTTTCGTTTAGTTTCATATATTTGTGTTATTTCTGTAATTCTATATATCACATAAAGCGCGCAAAGGTACTACTTTTTTTTGACCTGTGCAAGTAAATATAAAAATATTTATTTTTAATGTTTTTTTATCATCTTATTTTAATTGTGCACTTACGCACTATTGTCGCACTATTATCGCACTATTACCGCACAATAATCGCACTATTGTCGCACTTTTGCTATATATTTGCGCTCTGTTAGTCGGAATTATTCTGCGCTAACACCTCTCGCTACCGCTGCAGATCAATAAATTATTTTATAATTTTTTGCTTCTGCTATTGTGAGTTCCATAAAAAAATCGTACCTTTGCAACTTAATTGCGCATATTGTGCGTTTGTCAACAATATTGCATCAACTTGTACAACATTGAACAATAAATTTATATGAAAAATTTTAAACTTTGGAACGTATTGCTAGGCTGGATAGTTTTTGCTATCGCTGCGGCAACGTATCTTCTTACAATGGAGCCTACAGCTTCCTTCTGGGACTGTGGCGAGTTTATCGCTAGTGCATTCAAATTAGATGTGGGACACCCACCAGGAGCACCTTTCTTTATGTTGATGGGACGATTCTTCTCGCTCTTTGCTGCGGATGTTACCCAAGTAGCTATGTGCGTTAACGCCTTGTCTGCATTGGCTTCTGCCTTTACTATTTTGTTCCTTTTTTGGACAATCACCGCTTTGGCTCGTAAACTTGTACAGCCAGATACTCTTGCCAAAGGAATAGCTCTCCTAGGTGCAGGAGCGGTTGGCGCATTGGCATATACTTTCTCTGATACATTTTGGTTCTCAGCTGTCGAAGGTGAGGTCTATGCTTCATCCTCGTTGTTTACTGCTGTAGTTTTCTGGCTCATTCTCAAGTGGGATGAGCATGCTGATGAGGAAGGGTCCGATAAATGGCTTATCGTTATCGCATATCTCATGGGATTGAGTATTGGTGTGCACTTGCTCAACCTATTAACCATTCCTGCTATCGTTTTGGTTTACTACTTCCGCCGCCACCAATTCTCTTGGAAAGGTATCACTACGGCTTTCCTTGCTTCTGTGGGTATCTTGGCTGTTATCTTGTATGGCATCATCCCTGGTGTGCCAACTATTGCTGGTTGGTTTGAACTGCTGTTTACCAATGGGTTAGGTATGCCATTCAATACTGGATTAGCTATCTATCTAATCTTGATGGCTACTGCACTTGTATGGGCCGTTTGGGAAAGCTATTGCGTGATTGACAAGAACGAGACAATCAATACCCGTACCATCATCTCTTTCGTTACAGCTATGGCGTTTTCGGGTGTTCCTTTCATTAAGGAAAGTGCTATGCTAGGATTGCTTCTTATTGTGGTAATGTTAGTGCTCCTCTTCTGGAAAAAAGATGTTATTTCAGCGCGTTGGCTCAATACTATTTCTATGATGGTAACTGTTATCATTATCGGTTACATGAGCTATGCTGCCATCGTTATTCGTTCCAATGCGGATACTCCTATGGATCAAAACTCGCCAGATAATGTCTTCTCACTAAAGTATTACCTCAATCGCGAGCAGTATGGTGACACACCATTGTTATACGGACAAACATACAACGCACCTGTTGAACTCGTTGTAAAGGGCGATATTTGCGAGCCTGTTACCAAAGGTGAAAAAGCACAATATGCACCTGCTCCAAAAATAGATGGTGAGAAAGATCACTACCAGAAAATTGACGGACATGCAGGCTATGAGTATATGAGCGAATTCAAAATGCTTTTCCCTCGTATGCACTCGTCAAATCCTAACCACGTTAGCGCGTACAAGGAGTGGGCTGATATCAAAGGAAAAAAGGTTAAATACAAATATTGCGGACAAACCAAAGTGGACTATTGTCCTACTTTTGCTGAGAATATGAAGTTCTTCTTCCGTTATCAAGTCAATTTCATGTACTGGCGTTACTTCATGTGGAACTTCGCTGGTCGTCAAAACGACATCCAATCTTATGGTGATATTACTAAAGGTAACTGGTTGACTGGTATCTCATTCATTGATAATGCATTACTTGGAGATCAGTCTAAACTGCCAACCGAACTGCGTGAGAATAAGGGGCATAATGTTTATTATATGCTACCTTTGTTGCTGGGTATAATTGGTATATTCTGGCAGATTGGCAAGCGTAATAATACTGATGACAAGAAACAAGGAATGCGTTCGTTTGCCATCACATTTTTGCTCTTCTTCTTGACTGGTCTCGCTATCGTTGTTTATCTCAACCAAACTCCTTACCAACCACGCGAGCGCGACTATGCTTATGCAGGTTCTTTCTATGCATTCTGTATTTGGATTGGATTAGGTGTTTTAGGTATTACACAAGCTATCAATTCACTACTTAAGTCTAATAAAATGAAGACATTAGTAGCTGCCTTGATTGTGTTGGTTTGCCTTGGCGTTCCTGCTCAAATGGCTGCACAAAACTGGGATGACCATGATCGTTCTGACCGTTATGTGGCAAGAGATTTTGGCGCAAATTATCTCAGATCATGTGATAAGGAAGCTATTATATTCTGCAATGGTGACAATGATACTTTCCCTCTTTGGTATAATATCGAGGTGGAGGGTGAACGCAGCGATGTCCGTGCTTGCAACCTCTCATACCTGCAAACAGATTGGTATATAGATCAGATGAAACGTCCTTATTACGAATCTCCAGCACTTCCTATCTCATGGGAATACAAAGATTATATGCCTGGTAAGAATGAGTATGTGCGTGTGGATACTCGTAACACTACTCCGTTGGAGGTGAAACGCGCTTTCCAATTCTTGCATTCTGAAGACAGACGTACTAAACTTGATGGTGATAATTATATCCCTTCTAACCAATTGTATATCAAGTCACCTGATGGTGAAAAGGTCATGTTCAAGAAGGCTTCCCACTTTACTCGTTCAGAGTTGATGGTGATGGAAATGTTGTCTACCAATCAGTGGAAACGTCCTATGTATTTTGCTGTTACTATCGGCAATGATTATCACCTAGGTCTCGATCCTTATCTCGAACTTACTGGTATGGCTTACCGCATTACACCAGAACGTAGCGAAGATGGTCGTCCACGCGTTAATACTGCTGAAATGTACGAGAATATGATGCATCAATTCCGTTTCGGCAATGTCAACCAACCGGGTATCTATCTTGACGAGAATACCCTCCGTATGTGTCGAACACACCGTATGATGTTTGCACAACTCGCGGAAGCTCTCTATATGGAAGGATGGCAAACAGAGGATACACTTGTGCGTAAGGAGAAGCATGCTAAGGCATTACAAGTGCTTGATTATGCAGATGAGATGTTGCCTGCTTGCAATGTTTCATATGACCATACTTCTGTCTCTATGGCTGCGCTCTATTACGAGTTGGATCAACCAGAAAAGGCCAATACCATTATGCAAGCTATGGCCGATAATGCCATCGAGTATATTCAATGGGGGGCTTCACTTGATAGTCAGCGTCGTAGTTCTGCACAATCTACCATTAATAATTATATAGCCATTTTTGACTATGTGATGCGTAACTTTATGCGATTCGAACAAAAAGAATTGTTCAATCAATACTTTGATATATATAAAAGTCTCGGACTAAATGAGTAATCCATACTGGTAATTTGGTATCGCTAATACAAATTCAATATGTCAGAAATGAATAATATTCCAGTTTTGCTGCTGACTGGCTATCTAGGTAGCGGCAAAACTACACTTCTCAATCGTATCCTCTTGAACCGTAAGGGGATACGATTTGCTGTTATAGTTAATGATATAGGCGAAGTTAATATTGATGCTGAACTAATTCAGAAGGGTGGAGTGGTAGCACAATCTGATGACAATCTTGTGGCTCTACAAAATGGATGTATTTGTTGCTCGCTCAAGATGGATCTTCTGGAGCAACTTCGTGACCTATGTGGAGCAACTTCTGAAACATCTAAAACTTTTAAAGGGGAAACACCCAAGCCTCGCTTTGATTACATCGTCATCGAAGCTTCTGGTATTTGCGAACCAGCTCCAATTGCTCAAACCATCTGTTCGTATAATAGCCTCCTCGCCTCATCGCCTCATAACCACGTTCCATCGCCTAGATTGGATGCAGTCGTTACGGTCGTCGATGCCCTTCGCTTGCGCGATGAATTCATGGAGCAACTTTCATCTACTGTCAATAACCAATTCCCAATAGCACCAAGTGAGGATCTAGCTTCATTGGTGATTCAGCAAATAGAGTTCTGCAACCTTATATTATTAAATAAGGTGTCTGACGTGTCTGCCGAGGAGCGTGAGCATATTTGTACTATCCTTCGCGCGATCCAGCCTAAAGCCAAGATTATTGACTGCGATTATTGCGACGTACCATTTGGTGAGATACTAGATACACAACTTTTTGATTTTGACCAAGTGGCTACCTCAGCTACATGGATTCAGAAGATTGAATCTGAGGTAGAGGAAGAATATCACCACCACGATCACCATCACTACCATCACGAGGAAGAACATCATCACGAGCATGGTGAGTGTCATGACCCACATTGCCATTGCCACGATCACCATTATGAGTGCGATGATCCTCACTGTCATTGTCATAATCATGGCGATGAGTATGGTATCACCACCTTCGTTTATTATCGTCGTCGCCCATTTGATTTAGGTAAGTTTGATGAGTTTGTTGCTCGTCATTGGGATAAACGTATCATTCGTTGCAAAGGTATGTGCTATTTCAACGAGGAGTATGATATGTGCTATCTCTTTGAGCAGGCGGGCCGCCAGTTCGACCTTAAACAGGCTGGTAATTTCTATGCTACTATGCCTCAAGAAGAACTCATGCAGATGATGGCTAGCGATCCTACTCTTCAGCGTGATTGGGATGAGCACTATGGTGATCGTATGCAGAAACTCGTCTTTATAGGTCAACACCTTGATCGACATGCTATTGAGCAAGCTCTAGACGAATGTCTAGTGTAAACTGTTATTGAATATAGGACTCTGCACTCCGATAAAATTAATAGCTCGCTGAATTAGCGAGCTATTAATTTTTCCTTATATCCAGCCACGATAGTGCTGAATGTATCTTTTAACTGAGCTGGAATAGGTTCTGCAGGAGGCGAATCCATCTTCAGTGGATCGATAGGTGTACCGTTTTTCCATACTCGAAAGTCAAGGTGAGGACCCGTACTAGTACCTGTACTGCCTACATAACCAATCACTTGTCCTTGCTTCACATGTTGTCCTACCTTCAATCCATCAGCAAACTTCGATAAGTGCAGGTATGCGGTAGTGTAGGTGGCATTGTGCTTGATTTTGACGGTGTTGCCGCCACCGCCGCGGTATTCGCGTTGTATCACCGTACCATCTCCAATCGTCATAACTGGTGTACCCATTGGTGCGGCATAATCCACACCCGTGTGAGGTTTATATACTTTATGTACAGGGTGTAGACGCTTGTAGGTAAAGCCGGATGAAATACGTTTGTAACTCAGTGGTGCTTTCAGAAAGGCTTTGCGCATGCTGTTGCCCTTGCTGTCATAGTAGTTTCGGGTGTTTTCTGCTTCAAACCAGTATGCTTCTTGCCACACTTTGTCATGATAGAATTCTGCAGCATAGATGCGTCCAATACCTATGCGTGTGGTATCTACATATTGCTCGTCGTAATATACGCGGATAGAGTCACCTTTTTGTAGACCGAAGAAGTCAATGGTCCATGCGTAGATCTCGCTGAGCTCTAGTGCTAGTTCGATAGGTAGATTATTGCCTACCATGGCGTTCCATAGGCTTGACTCAATCACAGCTTGGGCCGAGCGCTCTTTGTGTATGATCTCCTTGACTTGCTTTTCTACTTGAATAGAGTCAGCAAAGTGCAGAACTATTGCTTCACGAATACTAGCTAGGTAAATGTAGTATTGCAGTTTTTCAACACCAGTTGTGTCTTTTTGGTAGAAGGCGTAATAGGTTTTGCCTGCACGGATAGTGCGTACATCAAAGGTGCTACTTGGTAGCAGGGTGATTTGATTGATTTGTTTTTGACTGGCGCCTAGTTTGCCTAGCATACCACCTAGCGTTTCACCGTCTTTTACTACAAAAGTATCAATGCGGAACGAATCAATTGGCAATCCAAATTCGGTACGAATGGCTACTTCCTCTTCGGTTGTTTGCTCGCCTGTGGAGGCTGTCTTTTTGCAGGCAACTAATCCTATTAGGCAAAGCAGTATTAGTATAAATAACTGATTGGTTTTCACGACTGTTTAATTTTGCTTTTGTGGGTATTTGCGGAATATAGAACCTAATTTCAGTCTGATCACGCCTAATAATGCTTCAGAGAAGATACCTCCTGACATTTTGCTAGTGCCTAGTACACGGTTGATAAAGATGATAGGTACCTCTTGAATCTTGAAGCCACATTTGTAGGCTGTATATTTCATCTCAATTTGGAAGGCATATCCCTTAAAGCGAATCTTATCTAGTTCAATTGTTTCTAGCACTTGTCGGCGATAGCATTTGAATCCGGCAGTGGTGTCGTGGATTTTTACGCCCAATATGAAGCGTACATACTTGCTTGCAAAATAAGACATCAATACGCGTCCCATAGGCCAGTTTACTACGTTTACACCGCTTACATATCGGCTACCGATGGCTACGTCTGCACCTTCAGCCGAACATGCGTTGTAAAGTTTTAGTAGGTCTTCTGGGTTGTGCGAGAAGTCTGCATCCATCTCGAAAATGTACTCGTACTTGTGTTCAATAGCCCATTTGAAGCCTGTTATATAGGCTGTTCCTAGACCTTGTTTACCTTCACGCTCGATGATGTGCAACTTGCCGGTATATTTATTGCCCATCAAAGCTTTTACGATGTTGGCTGTACCATCTGGTGAACCGTCATCAATGATGAGTACGTGAAAATCGAGTGGCAAATTCATCACGGCGGTGATGATGGCTTCGATGTTTTCTTTTTCGTTGTAGGTAGGGATGATTACTAGTTTATCCATAGTATGTAAACTTATTTCTGCTTTATTATTTGATCGTTTAGTATGTATATAGGGCTAGCCTTGGTACGATCTAGCGGGGTTACAAATACGTCCTCTCCAGGCATGATTCCCTCCTCTAGCAGTATATCTTTGATGGTATTGAGAGCCAGATCTGGGTCATTGTTCTCGTGGCTCAAATGGCAGAGGAATACATTACGCATGTCCGTATGCCAATTCTTGGCCAATAATTGGCCACAAATTACATTACTCTGATGACCCTTAGGTGATAGAATGCGCTCTTTTAGATAGGTTGGATATGGGCCATTCAATAGCATTTGCTCATCGTGATTAGCTTCGATAATCACATGGTTAGCTGTGCTCAGGTACATCTCCATGGTA
>JAEIGA010014730.1_pt1 | contig 11900 bp, 21 predicted proteins | sample 9270691 | NCBI WGS metagenome assembly JAEIGA01 (sample SAMN17057246, study PRJNA624740) | gut metagenome | biome: biome; isolation source: fecal sample | host: Bos grunniens | place: China: Xizang | collected 2019
AACCTTCAAAGGTATATATTGGCGAACACCACCTACTTGCTGACCTGCGACCATTCTCTTAGCATATTGTACAGGTATTCTGCGTGTTCCCTGCACCAGCATGATGGCTGAAAGAATAACCAAGAAGAGAAGCAATAGTTCTAAAATGAACATTACCAAGCCACCTCCTGAGAGATTATTCAGACGAGAAACGACTTCCTGGCCAAAAGCTTGAGGTAAACGAGCAATGATACCCAACATAATGATAATTGACACGCCATTACCAATTCCCTTGTCTGTAATACGTTCGCCTATCCAAAGGATAAACATACTGCCAGCAGCGAGAATAAGAGTGCTTGCAATTATGAAGAGCGTCCAGTCAATAGCAGGATTAAGTGCTCCCTGAGCCTGTACCTTCAGATTTATCAAATATGAAGGAGCTTGTACTAAGAGAATCAGAATTGTCAGATAACGTGTATACTGATTCATCTTACGGCGTCCACTTTCACCTTCACGCTGCATCTTCTGGAAATAAGGCACAACGAAAGCAAAAAGCTGGATTACGATGGAAGCTGAAATGTAAGGCATGATTCCCAATGCAAATATAGACGCATTAGAGAATGCACCACCTGAGAACATATTCAACAGAGACATAAGTCCTGTATCAGTTTGCTCTCTCAGAGCAGTCAATGCCTCAGGATTAATACCTGGAAGGACAATGAACGATCCGAAACGATACATTGCAGCAAATGCCAACGTGATGAGGAGTCTGCTACGCAAATCCTCAACATGCCAGATGTTCTTCAACGTTTCGATAAACTTCTTCATCAGAATTAAAGTTTTGTTGCTGTACCACCTACATTCTGAATAGCTTCTTCTGCTGACTTAGAGAAAGCGTTAGCTACGACTTCAACCTTTGCAGTCAATGTGCCATTTCCAAGGATTTTAACTAAGCCCTTAGAAGAAACCAGACCTGCAACAACCATATCCTCAATAGTTACCTTCTCAAGTCCATTCTCAGCGAGTTTCTGAATAGAAGAAAGATTTACTACCTGATACTCAACACGGTTGATATTCTTGAAGCCGAATTTAGGCAGACGACGCTGCAAAGGCATTTGACCACCTTCGAAACCGATCTTCTTCTTGTAACCAGAACGTGCCTTAGCACCCTTATGGCCACGAGTAGAAGTACCACCCAAGCCAGAACCGGGACCACGGCCAAGTCTTCTACGACTATGAGTTGATCCGGCAGCAGGTTTCAAATTATTCAATTTCATAATATAATCGACATTAATTGTTCATAATACTATCAGTCAACCACCTTTACAAGATGATGAACTGCTTTAATTAAGCCACGATTAGAGGCATTGTCTTCAATCTCGACAATCTGATTCAACTTTCTCAAACCTAAAGTATCCAAAGTAGCCTTTTGGGTTCGAGGAGCATGAATGCGGCTTCTTACTTGCTGTACTTTGATAGTTGCCATACTTTACCTCCTTATCCTCTAAAAACTTTTTCAACACTGACACCACGATTAGCAGCTACAGTCTTTGCATCACGCATCTCACAAAGAGCAGCGATAGTTGCCTTAACCAAATTGTGAGGGTTAGAAGAACCCTTTGATTTAGCCAAACAGTCTGTAACACCAACGCTATCGAGAACAGCACGCATTGCACCACCAGCTACAACACCAGTACCATGAGAAGCAGGCATAATGAGTACATTTGCACCACCGAATTTTGCTGCGGCCTCATGAGGTACTGTGCCATTAAGAACAGGAACCTGAACAAGGTTTTTCTTTGCTGATTCAACACCCTTGGCAATAGCAGCGGTAACTTCGCCAGCCTTACCTAAGCCCCAGCCAATGATACCATTCTCGTTACCAACAACTACAATAGCGGCGAAGGTAAATGTGCGACCACCTTTAGTAACCTTTGTTACACGATTGATAGCAACAAGTCTATCCTTCAGCTCCATTTCGCTGTTTATCTTTACTTTATTTGCCATATTTCTTAGAATTTAAGTCCACCGTTACGTGCTGCATCAGCAACTTCTTTCACTCTTCCATTATAGAGGTAACCATTACGATCGAAAACGACTGTGGTAATACCTGCCTCAAGAGCTTTCTTGGCAGCCAATTCACCTACCTTCGCAGCTTGTTCCTTCTTGGGGCATGTTTCCATACCGAGAGAAGAAGCACTTACCAAAGTGGTACCATTCATATCATTAATTATCTGAACATATATCTGCTTATTACTTCTAAATACAGACATACGGGGACGCTCTGCAGTACCAGAAATCTTATTACGAACTCTGTACTTAATTTTGATTCGTCTTTCTAATTTTGTTGTCATAAACTTACAGTTTTAGATGTTACTTAGCACCAGCCGACTTACCGGACTTTCTGCGAATTTGTTCGCCAACGAACAAAACACCCTTACCCTTATAAGGCTCAGGCTTACGGAAAGAGCGAATCTTTGCACATACTTGACCGAGGAGCTGCTTGTCGCAAGACTCAAGGATAATCAAGGGATTCTGATTTCTCTCAGACTTTGTTTCTACCTTGATTTCTGAAGGAAGCATGAAGAGGATTGGATGTGTATAACCCAGTGCAAACTCTAAAAGATTACCCTGGTTAGAAACACGATAACCAACACCTACAAGTTCTAACTCCTTCTTATAGCCTACGGAAACACCGACAACCATATTGTTAACCAAAGAACGATAAAGACCATGAAAAGCCTGTTTCTGCTTATTCTCAACAGTATCGTTTTCAGTAACAATTTCAAAAGTTATCTCACCTTCTGAAAGATTAATCTTGATAGAAGGATCAACAGCCTGAGTCATTTCACCCTTCGGGCCTTTAACAGTAACCTTATTGTCTTCAGCGACATTAACAGTCACTCCTGCAGGAATGCTTATGGGTAACTTACCTATTCTTGACATTACGTATTCCTCCTTAAATTAATATACATAACAAAGAACTTCACCACCAATCTTAAGATCAGCTGCTTCTTTGTTTGTCATAACACCCTTAGATGTGGAGAGGATAGCAATACCCAATCCGTTAATAACTCTCGGCATATCCTTATAACCAGTATACTTACGCATACCTGGCTTGGATACTCTTATCAATTTCTTGATAGCATTTACCTTGTTAACTACATCGTACTTCAAGGCAACTTTAATTGTTCCTTGAGGGCCATCTTCTACGAACTTGTAATTCATGATGTAACCCTTCTCGAAGAGAATTTTTGTAATTTCCTTCTTAAGATTTGACGCAGGCACTTCCACAACTCTGTGCTTTGCCTGAATTGCATTACGCAATCTTGTCAAATAGTCTGCAATTGGATCTGTCATATAAATTAAAATTTAATTAATCGGGACTCTCCCGACAATATTAAAAAACTCTTACCAGCTTGCTTTCTTAACGCCAGGAATAAGACCGCTTGATGCCATTTCACGGAACTGAATACGTGAAAGACCAAACAAACGAATATAACCCTTTGGACGGCCAGTGATCTTACAACGGTTGTGAAGGCGAATCGGATTTGCATTACGAGGAATAGCCTGCAACTTTTGAGCAGCTTCGTATGCTTCTACCGGATCTCCACTGTTAACGATCTTCTTCAACGCTGCACGCTTCTCAGCATACTTAGCCACGAGTTTTGCTCTCTTGACCTCGCGGGCCTTCATTGATTCTTTTGCCATATTTATTTAATCGTTTTTAGCGTTTTTAAAGGGAAGACCAAACTCCTTGAGGAGAGCATAGCCCTCTTCATCAGTTTGAGCTGTCGTTACGAATGTAATATTCATACCCAAAATACGATCAATTGTGTCGATATTGATTTCAGGGAAAATGATCTGCTCTTGAATACCCAAAGTATAATTGCCACGACCATCCAATCTGCTTTCAATACCTCTAAAGTCGCGGATACGAGGAAGAGCTACTCGAACAAGTTTCTCAAGGAACTCATACATTCTCTCACGACGCAAAGTTACCATTACGCCAATTGGCATCTTCTTACGCAACTTGAAGTTAGCGACGTCCTTCTTTGAAACAGTTGCCACAGCTTTTTGACCTGTAATAGCTGTGAGTTCATTGATTGCAACATCGATAATCTTCTTGTCTGCTGTTGCCATTCCGAGACCCTGATTGATTACAATCTTCTTCAATACGGGAATCTGCATTGTTGAAGAGTAATTGAACTGCTTCTTCAATGCAGGAGCAATACGCTCGGCATATTCTTTCTTAAGGCTTGCAGTATTTGCCATTATTTAATCTCCTATTTATTTTACAGTTACATTTCTAGCCTTACCATTGGAACGGACAACCTTGCCGTCAACAACAGGATTAAGCTTTGAAACTTGAATGGGAGCTTCCTGCTTAACAATACCTCCCTGAGGGTACTTAGCACTAGGCTTCTGGCTCTTACTAACCATGTTTACCCCCTCAACTATGGCGCGCTGCTCTTTAACGAGCACCTGTAACACTTTACCTGTCTGGCCTTTGCAATTACCAGTATTCACGTAAACTGTATCGCCTTTCTTAATGTGTAACTTACTCATTACTTATAACATTAATTAATTAAAGGACTTCGGGTGCCAGCGAAACCACCTTCATATTAGCGGTACGCAACTCACGAGCAACAGGACCGAAAATACGACTACCGCGCAACTCGCCCGCATTGTTCAAAAGAACGCAAGCGTTATCATCAAAACGAATATAGGAACCGTCAGCACGACGAACTTCCTTCTTAGTACGTACAATCAAGGCCTTTGATACTGCACCCTTCTTTACATCACTAGTGGGGATTGCGCTCTTTACAGATACAACAATCACATCACCTACAGATGCGTAGCGACGACGAGTACCACCAAGTACACGAATGCACATAGCTTCCTTTGCACCGCTATTATCTGCTACTACTAATCTAGATTCTGCTTGTATCATAATTACTTAGCTCTTTCTACGATTTCAACTACTCTCCATCTCTTAGTCTTACTCAAGGGACGGGTTTCCATAATCAGAACTGTGTCACCCTTATGGCAGTCATTCTTCTCATCATGAGCATGATACTTCTTTGTCTTTGAAACGAACTTACCATAGATGGGGTGTTTTTCTTTAAACTTCGCTGCTACAACAATGGTCTTATCCATCTTGTCGCTTACGACAACACCTGTTCTCGTCTTTCTTAAATTTCTTGCTTCCATGTCTAAGACCAATTATTATTTGTTCAACTCTCTTTGGCGGAGCACGGTTTTGAGGCGTGCAATGTCACGACGCGCAGCCTTAATCTGTGCACTGTTTGCCAAGGGTGATACTGCATGGTTCAGGAGCATCTGCTTATAATTTGCCTGCTCCGTCTGTATGCGCTCTGCCAAATCGGCAGTAGTCATCTCCTTAATTTCTGCAATCTTCATAATTAACTATGCGTTTTTGTCGTAATCACGTCTAACAATGAACTTCGTTGTAACAGGCAACTTCTGAGATGCCAAACGAAGAGCTTCCTTAGCAATTTCATAAGAAACGCCTTCAATCTCAAAAATTATGCGGCCAGGAGTAATAGGGAATACATATCCTACAGGATCACCCTTACCTTTACCCATGCGGACATCTGCAGGCTTCTTGGTAATAGGCTTATCGGGGAATATACGAATCCAACTTTGACCCTCACGCTGCATATAACGAGTCATAGCGACACGAGCAGCCTCAATCTGGCGAGCGGTAATCCAGTGTGTCTCTAAAGACTTAATACCGAAAGATCCGAACGCTAACTGGTTGCCACGCATGGCATTGCCTTTGCAACGACCTTTTTGCGGTCTTCTATATTTAGTTCTTTTAGGTTGTAACATGACAATCTTATTTTAACGATTATTGTTCTTCTTGCGACGGAAGTTTCTTCTGTCGCCACCGCCGAAATTGCGGCCGTTGTCCTTTTGCTGAGTAAAGTTTGGAGCAAGATCCTTCTTGCCATAAACTTCACCACGACATATCCATACCTTAATGCCGAGCAAACCGACCTTTGTCAAAGCTTCTGAATGACAATAATCGATATCAGCACGAAGGGTGTGCAAAGGAGTACGACCCTCCTTGAACATTTCAGAACGAGCAATTTCTGCTCCATTGAGGCGACCAGATATCAAAACTTTAATACCTTCTGCACCTGCACGCATTGTATTCTGAATTGCCATCTTAATAGCACGGCGGTATGCGATCTTACCTTCTACCTGACGAGCGATATTGTTTGCAACAATAACAGCATCAAGTTCTGGCTTCTTAACCTCAAAGATATTAATCTGTACATCTTTCTGAGTAAGTTTCTTCAACTCTTCTTTGAGGGTATCAACCTTCTCGCCGCCCTTACCAATAATAAGACCAGGGCGAGCAGTGCAAACAGTAATAGTAACCATCTTGAGGGTACGTTCTATTACAATACGTGAGATGCTTGCGTCACCAAGACGAGCACCGAGGTATTTGCGAATCTTGCTATCCTCAAGGATAGAATCACCAAATTCCTTACCTCCGTACCAATTTGAGTCCCATCCACGGATGATACCGAGGCGGTTGCTTATTGGATTAACTTTCTGTCCCATACTTTCCCTTAATCTTTATTCTTTGTATCAACGAACAACGTAATATGGTTAGAACGCTTACGGATTCTATAACCACGACCCTGAGGAGCGGGTCTCATACGCTTGAGGGTTGCGCCCTCATCAACGAAGATCTTACTGATATAGAGCTCACCCTCTTCGGCTTTACGCTCATTCTTCTGTTCCCAATTGGCAATGGCAGAGCGAAGGAGCTTTTCCACATCCTCGCTCGCTGCTTTAACACAGAACTTCAAAGTGCCAAGAGCCCTATTAACCTCCATACCGCGAACCAAATCAACCACATATCTCATCTTGCGGGGAGAAGAAGGCACATTCCTCAGCTTTGCGAAACTTTGTGCTTTGCGAGCTTCTTTTCTTGCTTCAGCAGCTAATTTCTTTCTTTTTCCCATTATATTATTACTCTATAATTAACAATTAATTGCCTGCTTACTTTTTCTTGTTACCAGCATGGCCACCGAACTTGCGAGTAGGAGCAAATTCTCCAAACTTATGTCCAACCATATTTTCTGTAACGTAAACAGGAATAAACTTATTTCCGTTATGAACGGCAACCGTATGACCTACGAAATCAGGTGAAATCATAGAAGCACGAGACCATGTTTTGACCACGTTTTTCTTGCCACTTTCGTTCATGGCAATGATTTTCTTTTCAAGGCTAACTTCGATATACGGACCTTTCTTTAATGAACGACTCATAATTTTACTCTAGCTAACTTTTTGTTTACTTATTACATCTCTCGATACTATACTTGTTGGACTGCTTCTTAGGAGCACGAGTCTTAAGACCCTTAGCATACAAGCCCTTACGTGAACGGGGATGACCACCAGACTGACGGCCTTCACCACCACCCATCGGGTGATCATGAGGATTCATGACAACACCACGGTTGTGAGGACGACGACCCATCCAACGAGAGCGTCCAGCCTTACCAGAGCTTTCCAATGCGTGATCAGAGTTACCTACACTACCTACTGTTGCCTTACATGCAGAAAGAATCTGACGTGTTTCTCCAGAAGGAAGTTTGATAACACAATAGCGACCTTCGCGTGAAGTTAACTGAGCGAAATTACCAGCAGAACGAACGAGCAATGCGCCCTGACCAGGACGAAGCTCAATGTTATGGATTACAGTACCCACAGGAATGTTCTGCAAGGGCAGAGCATTACCAATTTCAGGAGCTGCTTCGGCACCACTCATCACAGTGGCACCCACCTTAAGTCCGTTTGGAGCAATAATATAACGTTTTTCACCGTCTGCGTAGAAGAGAAGTGCTATACGAGCTGAACGATTAGGATCATACTCAATAGTCTTTACGACAGCGGGAACACCATCTTTCTCACGTCGGAAATCAATAAAACGGAATTTCTGCTTATGACCTCCACCGATATAGCGCATTGTCATCTTACCAGTGTTGTTACGTCCACCAGTAGAGCACTTACCGCAAACGAGAGACTTCTCAGGTACCGATGCAGTAATTTCTTCGAAGGTACCTATAATTTTGTGTCTTTGGCCCGGTGTTGTGGGCTTAAATTTACGTACTGCCATCTTTTATTAAATGTTGCTATAAAAATCAATTACATCGCCTTCTTTAAGGGTTACAATTGCCTTCTTGAAAGCATTAGTACGTCCCTTGATGAGACCGGAACGAGTGTAGCGATTCTTACTTTTACCACCATATACACAAGTATTAACGTCAGTAACGGTGACATTATACTGTGCCTCGATTTCCTTCTTGATCTCAATCTTATTAGCTTGGGGACGAACAATGAAGCCGAACTTATTCTGCTTCTCTGTGATACCGGTCATCTTCTCAGTGACCAAAGGTTTTACGATATATCCCATATTCTAATTCGGCTACTTATTTGGTTAAGTTTCCTTCGATGACAGCGAGGGCACTCTCAGATACAACCATAACATCTGCATTCAAAACCTTATAGGTATTGAGTGCATTTGCAGGCATTACCTGAACGCGTTCGATGTTTCGAGCGGACAAATATACAACTTTATCTGCACCCGCGGTAACAAAAAGAGTCTTTTTGTCGGAAACTTTAAGATTTTTTAAGATTTCTACCACTGATTTTGTCTTAGGAGCGTCAAATGTGAAATCCTCAACTACCATCAATGCATTCTCCTGAGCTTTATAAGAAAGAGCAGACTTACGTGCCAACTGACGAACCTTCTTATTAAGTTTGAAGCCATAATCGCGAGGCTTGGGACCAAACACACGACCACCGCCTACGAGTACGGGAGAATTAATATCACCGCGACGAGCACCGCCACCACCTTTCTGGCGACCGAGCTTGCGGGTTGAGCCGCTTATTTCACTTCTTTCCTTCGACTTTGCAGTTCCCTGGCGTTGGTTAGCCATGATGAGCTTCACATCAAGGTAGATAGCATGATCGTTGGGCTCAATAGCGTAAATGGCATCATTAAGAGCGACCTTGCGACCTGTCTCCTGGCCTTTTATATTTAATACACTTACTTCCATTACTTCATAACGCTAACGATTGAACCTTTGAATCCGGGAACACTACCCTTAATAAGAAGGAGGTTGTGTTCGGGAATCACCTTTAACACTTGCAGGTTATGCGTTGTAACACGATTACAACCCATATGGCCACCCATGCGCATTCCCTTGAAAACCTTGGCGGGATATGAGCAAGCACCAATAGAACCTGGTTTACGCAGACGGTCGTCCTGACCATGAGTAGTCTGGCCCACACCGCCGAAGCCGTGGCGCTTTACAACACCCTGGAAACCGCGACCCTTAGAGGTTGCAATAACATCAACAAAATTGCAGTTTGCAAAAATGTCAACGGTGATGGTGTCACCCAAATTCAGTTCCTGTTCGAAACCTGTGAACTCGGCCAAGTGTCTCATGGGTGTTACTCCTGCTTTCTTGAAGTGGCCCATGAGGGGAGCAGAAGTATTCTTCTCCTTTGCCTCTTCGTAGCCAAGCTGAACAGCATTGTAGCCGTCCTTCTCAACGCTTTTGATTTGAGTAACAACACAAGGACCCAATTCGATAACAGTGCATGGTACATTCTTACCCTCGGCACTGAAAACGGAAGTCATTCCGATTTTCTTTCCTAATAATCCTGGCATTTCTGTTATTCTTAGATTAATAAATAAATGTATTACACCTTAATTTCTACTTCAACACCGCTAGGAAGCTCAAGCTTCATAAGGGCATCGATAGTCTTTTCACTAGAACTGTGAATATCAACAAGACGCTTGTAGCTATTTAATTCAAACTGCTCGCGGCTCTTCTTGTTAACGAATGTAGAACGGTTTACAGTAAAAATTCTCTTGCGAGTTGGCAAAGGAATAGGACCACTTACTACAGCACCAGTTTCTTTTACAGTCTTAACAATTCTCTCTGCAGACTTGTCAACCAAATTGTGGTCGTAAGACTTGAGTTTAATTCTAATTTTTGGACTCATTTTATATAATAATTAATTATGTATATGGGATAGGGTATCATCTGCAAAGAGTCATATGCTTGCAGATGACCCTATCCTATTATTTTTATACGAGATCTACACGTCCACCCATTTCTTCAAGTACAGGCTTAGCAATACCTGAACTTACGGGTGCATGATGATCATAAGTCATTGAGCTAGTAGCACGACCTGAGGTAATTGTACGCAATGCTGTCACATAGCCGAACATTTCTGCCAGAGGAACCATTGCCTTTACCAAACGTGCACCAGTACGAGTAGAATCCATACCTTCCACCTGACCACGACGCTTGTTAAGGTCACCGATCACGTCACCCATACTTTCTTCTGGAGTAACAACCTCCAACTTCATGATGGGTTCCATGAGTACAGGCTTAGCCTTTGCACAACATGCCTTATATGCCATTTGAGCAGCAAGTTCGAATGACAACTGGTCAGAGTCTACGGGGTGGAAGCTACCATCTACGAGTTCAACCTTAAGACTATCCATGGGGAAACCACCGAGGACACCATTCTTCATGGCAGCCTCAAAGCCCTTCTGTACGCTGGGAATAAATTCCTTGGGGATATTACCACCGGTTACGCTATTGATGAACTGAAGACCACCTTGAGTAAAGTCAGGATCTACAGGGCCAACATTAACAATGATATCAGCGAACTTACCGCGACCACCTGACTGTTTCTTATAAACCTCACGATGGTTAACGGTTGCTGTGATTGCTTCCTTATAGTTTACCTGAGGCTTACCCTGATTACATTCAACCTTAAACTCACGCTTCAGACGGTCGATAATAATGTCAAGGTGAAGCTCACCCATACCACTGATTACGGTCTGGCCGCTCTGTTCGTCGGTCTTCACTGTAAAGGTAGGATCCTCCTCGGCCAACTTCTGCAAACCAATGCTCAACTTGTCCAAGTCCTTTTGAGTCTTAGGCTCAACGGCGATACCAATAACGGGATCGGGGAAGTCCATTGACTCAAGTACGATGGGTGCACCTTCTTCGGCCAAAGTATCACCAGTGTGAATATCCTTAAAACCAACACCTGCACCAATATCACCGGCTGCAATGCAGTCAACGGGATTCTGGCTATTTGAGTGCATCTGGAAAAGACGGCTTACGCGCTCTTTCTTGCCAGAACGTACATTATAGATATAAGAACCTGCTTCAACCTTACCTGAGTAAACACGGAAGAAAGTCAAACGACCTACGTATGGATCGGTAGCAATCTTGAACGCCAAAGCAGCTGTCTTCTCTTCCTCGCTGGGCATACGTGCTTCTTCCTCGCCTGTCTCGGGGTTGGTTCCCACGATGCTGGGAGTATCCAAGGGAGAAGGAAGGAACATGCAGACATAGTCAAGCAGAGTCTGTACACCCTTATTCTTGAATGAAGAGCCACAGGTCATTGGAACGATGTCGAGATTCAAAGTTCCCTTGCGGATAGCAGCAACGATTTCTTCTTCGCTCAAGCTATCGGGATCTTCGAAATACTTCTCCATCAATGTATCATCCTGCTCAGCAGCAAGTTCAATCATCTTGCCACGCCACTCTTCACATTCATCAGCCATATCTGCAGGAATATCCTCAATGCTGTACTCTGCACCCATGGTCTCATCGTGCCACAGGATTGCCTTCATCTTGATGAGGTCTACAATGCCCTTAAAGTTCTCCTCTGCGCCGATGGGCACAGCAACAACACAAGGAGTTGCACCAAGAACCTCCTTCATCTGGCGAACTACTTCATAGAAGTCTGCACCAGAGCGGTCCATCTTATTTACATAACCGATACGAGGTACATTGTACTTGTCTGCCTGACGCCATACGGTCTCAGACTGAGGTTCAACA
>JAEIGA010014731.1_pt1 | contig 11900 bp, 11 predicted proteins | sample 9270691 | NCBI WGS metagenome assembly JAEIGA01 (sample SAMN17057246, study PRJNA624740) | gut metagenome | biome: biome; isolation source: fecal sample | host: Bos grunniens | place: China: Xizang | collected 2019
ACGGAGTCAAAGTCCGTTGCCTTACCGCTTGGCTAATGGCCTATAAAATAAAAATGGTGGAGGGGGACGGATTCGAACCATCGAACTCGGAGAGAGTGGATTTACAGTCCACCGCGTTTAGCCACTTCGCTACCCCTCCATAGGGTTTGCTCTAATATTGTACTACATTTCTTTCTTTTTGTAAAGCGTTTTGATATATAACTTTTTAACTTTTTGTTTTATTAGCAAAAAAGTTGTTTTAAATATCTTAAATGGTTTAAAAATAACCATTATTTTCATTATCATTTTACGACTTTTTTGTCTGATTTGATCAATTAATTTTACAAATTTCTTTCTTAGTAATAGATAGTAAACAACTAGTCCACCAATAATAATTAGCAATCCATACTGTGGAACAAATCCTTCTTTTAACTTATACACAAAAACATTACTTATACCAATAATAATAAAGCACCCAATTATAGTTGTTAATATATTCCATATTTTCTTTTTTGTTTTAAAGAGTCCTAATACATCATAACTTGTACTTATGTATATCCCGAATACAAAAAGATATATTATTATTCTTACCTCTTCAAAGATATTATATACTATCATTTAAATAGTTTTCCCATAAAACTTGTTTTTTGTTTTTTATCTTTTGATTCAGATATATATTCAACGCTATTAACATTACCTTCGATCCAAATGTTTCCTTTATCTATATCAAGTTGTTGCATAACTAAATTATCACCAATTACATGTAATAATCCTAAACTTGTTTGAATTAAAAATTCTTCACTATTTAAACTTTCTATTTTACTAATGCCTGTTATTGAAAGTTTATTTCTGTTTTCTAATTTTAGTTCATGATTTTGTTTAATTTCCATAAAGCACCTCACTAATATATATTACTTAAAAGGTTAATTTATGAAAAAAAACTAAGAGTTTAACTCTTAGTTTCTAGTTCTCATGTGTGGGAATAAGATAACATCACGGATAGTATCTGTTTCAGTTAATAACATTACTAAGCGGTCAATACCAATTCCGATACCACCTGTTGGAGGCATACCATATTCTAATGCTTCTACGAAATCATTATCCATATCATTAGCTTCATCGTTACCAAGTTCACGTTCTTTTAATTGTTCAATAAATCTTTCTTTTTGATCAATTGGATCATTTAACTCAGTATATGCATTTGCGAATTCTTTTTTACCAATGAAAAGTTCAAAACGATCTGTGAATCTTGGATCTTCTGGATTTTTCTTAGTAAGTGGACTAATTTCAATTGGATGTCCATAAAGAATAGTTGGTTGAATTAAAGTTTCTTCAACATACTTTTCAAAGAATAAATTAATAATATGACCAATAGATTTTTGGTGAGCAGGTACTTCAATTTCATGTTCCTTAGCAAGATTTAATGCAACATCTAAATCAGTAATGTTCCAAAAATCAATGCCAGTAACTTCTTTAATTGCATCTACCATATGAACTCTTTTGAATGGTGCTTTAAGTGAGATTTCACATCCGTTCCAAACGAAATCAGTTTTACCGCTAACTTCAGTAGCAAGTTTTACAATAACACCTTCAACAAGTTCCATCATATCTGATAAATCACCATAAGCAAGATATGCTTCAACTGTTGTAAATTCAGGATTATGTGTTGCGTCCATACCTTCGTTTCTAAATAATCTACCGATTTCATAAACTGCTTCCATACCACCAACGATTAAACGTTTTAAATGAAGTTCAGTTGCAATTCTTAGATAGAATTCCATATCTAAAGTATTGTGATGAGTTACGAATGGACGAGCAGAAGCACCACCTAAAATAGGATTTAATACCGGTGTTTCAACTTCAACATAACCTTTTGAATCTAAATAATTTTGAATACCACGAATAATTCTAGGTCTTGCAAAGGCAATTCTTCTAGCTTCTTCGTTCATAATTAAATCTACATAACGACGTCGTCTTGCTTCTTCTTTATCTTGAAGACCATGGAATTTTTCTGGAAGAGGTCTTAACGCTTTTGAAAGATGAGTATAATGAAGAGCTTTAACAGTAAGTTCTCCCATATCTGTACGCATTACTTCACCTTCAATACCAACGATATCACCGATATCTGCAACTTTGAATAATGCATATTCTTCTTCACCTAATGTATCAAAACGTAAATAGATTTGAAGTTGGCCAAATTTATCTTGGATATGCATAAATCCAACTTTACCTTTACATCTTTTAGTCATGATACGTCCAGCAACTTTAGCTGTCTTATTTAATTCATGAAGTTCTTCTTTTGAATAAGCTGCATACTTTTCTTTTAAAGATTTAGAATTTTCTGTTCTTTCATAACGTGATCCAAATGGATCAATTCCTTTTTGACGTAACTCTTCCATTTTATTACGTCTAATTTGTTCTTGTTCTGTTAATTGTACTTGATGGTCCATATATATGTTCCTTTCTATTTAAATCGTACTTATTATATCATAACTTAATAATTTTTCAAAATGTTATGCGTATAATAATTTTAATTGTTAATTTCTTTTATCCAACAACGACGGCGTTTGTGGTTTCTTGTATCAAAAGTTTTCCACATACTTTGAATACTTTCATTAGTTTCTAATTCAGGTCCTGTCTCACAAATCTTTACACCATTTTCAATACATGTTTTAATTATGTGATTCATGATAATAGCTGGAACACCTTTCTTTTGATGTTCTTTGGTAATCCCAATTAAAAACATTTCTAATGTTTCATTCTTGCCATATAATGCTTTTAACAATCTAAATATGCCTCTAAGCATTCGACCATTACATTTCTTTTGAGCTTTAGCAGTTGATGGTACTAGTATTCCAAAAGCGATCATTTTATCATCTTTATCTTTAACACTACATACATATTTCATGTTTACTAATGAAATATAATCTTTAATTGTTTTGTCGATAATTTCATATGTAAGCGGCACTGTACCATATAATACTGAGAATGCTTCATCTATTACTTTGAATGCTTCATATGCTTCTTTTTTTAATATTTTGCGATTATTATAAGTTACTAATTTATAATCATTTCTTTGAAGTAAGTGTTCAGAAATTCTTTCAACTCTTGGATCCATTTCATTCGGTACCTTGATTTGATACTCAACCCAGTCAATGTCTTTTTTAAGTCCAAGTGCTTCCATATGTTTAATATAATATGGATGATTATAAAAAGTTATTGTCATGTTTAATTCGTCATATCCCTCAATTAACATTCCTTCATGATCCAAATCAGTAAATCCGATTGGACCCATTACTTCTGTTAATTTTGTTTCTTTTGCCCATTTAATTACTTCATTAAATAAAGCACTTGAAACTTCATAATCATCAATAAAATCGAATCTTGTAAATCTTATTGCATTTTTATTCCATTTTTTATTATAAGCATGATTGATTAAAGCAGCGATTCTGCCAACAATTTGTTTATCTTTATATGCTAAAAACAACTTTGTTTCACAAAACGCATATGCTGGATTTTTTGTTTTAGTAAATGTATTAATTTCATCATTTAATAAAAATGGAACATAAGCTGGTACTTTCTTATACAACTTATTAGGAAAGTCAGCCCATTTTTTTAAATCTTTTTTCCCTACTACTTCTTTGATAATAATACTCATAAAACTACCTTTTATCTTTCTTCATATTTATTTTTTTACCATCTATCAAATAGTGCTTGTTTATTATATCATATATCAAATTTAATTTCATCAAAAAAACAAAAACCTTGTCGAAACAAGGTTTTAATTTTCTAAAAAGGTTTATTAGTATGACGGTTAACACAACATGAATTTCCGTCGTTTTTTGGATAACTTTTATAGTACATTTCTACCATAGTATTTTTCTTTTTTGTTTTACTACAACATGCACATTCACCTGTTGGTAGTTTTTTTACTTTACGATATATATATCTACCAAGTACTCCACCAACAATTAAGACACACAATATTATAACAATTATTTCAATTGGTTTCATTTTAATTGTCCTTTAACATCACGATACTTATTGAATAATTTGATTCCAATTATTATTACTATAAACAGTGGAATAATAATTGAAAGTGACCAAGTAAATTCAAAAGCAAGATATATAATAGTTGAAGTAATATAACTTGTAGCTATCCAAAATAATAATGTATATTTAAATCTTTTGTTTGTTAGTTCAGCTTTTGCTGTTGCAACTGTTGCAAAACATGGAATAGTTGTCATGTTGAATGCAATATATGCAAGCAGTCCTCCCATAGAAATACCTGTTGCTGAAATCATAGCTTCTGTTGCTTTAACGCCATCTTCTAATAATGTGAAATCTAGGTTTCCAAACTGTAATATATATTCAGGATTATTATTCATAAGTGAAACTAAACATGCTGCAAGCGTTGCAAATGTAGCAACAACATTTTCTTTAGCAATTAATCCTGTTAAAGCAGCAACCCCAAATACCCATCCAAATGTACTAAGTTGTGAACCAAATCCCATTGGTGTAAAAATTGGCTGAATGAATTTACCTAAACTTGCTAGTATTGATAAATGCATTTGTGTATCATCTACTAATTGCCATTCCCAAGTGAAATGTGATAAAAACCAAATAACAATAGTCGATGCTAAAATTACAGTAAATGCTTTTTCAATATAATGCTTTAATTTATCCCATAAATGTCTCATTAGAGATTTAAACTGCGGCATATGATAAGTTGGAAGTTCCATAATAAATGGTGGTACTTCACCCCTCATTGTTGTACTTCTCATTAATAAAACTGTTACTATTGCTGTTGTCATGCCTAGTACATACATTCCATATGTAATTAAATCAGCATTACCAACTTTAAACACTGCTAGAATCCCACCAGCTATTGCTGTTAATATTGGTAGTTTAGCTCCACAAGAAAAGAATGGTATAACTCTTATTGTAGCTGTTTTTTCATTTTCATCTGATAATGTTCTTGTATTTATCATAGCTGGAACCGAACAACCAAATCCCATAATCATTGGCATAAATGATCTGCCTGATAAACCAAATTTTCTGAAAATTTTATCTAAGATAAATGCAACACGAGCCATATATCCACTGTCTTCTAAAATTGAGAAGAACAAGAATAGTACTAATATTTGTGGTACAAAACTTAATACACCAAAAATACCGCCAAGTACACCATCAACAACTAAACCACTAACCCATTCAGGGCTATCGCCAAATAAACCAGCAATAACTTCACCAATATATCCAGTTGATGAATCAACTAAATTAAACAATATAATACCTGGTGAATTAAGTCCTGCTTCTGTCCACAACAATCCTTCGAATGCAGTTTCTGCAAAACTAGGTTCAAAATTCTCAAATATAAACTTTAAGAAAAACAAATTTTCTGAAAATGTTAAATGAAACACTAAGAATAATATACCTAAGAATATTGGAATACCAACCCATTTATTTGTTAGTACTATATCTATCTTATCAGATTTAGTCAATTCCTCATCATAACGGAATTTCTTAGATGTTATTTTAACGCCTTGTAAGTTTGATGTAATATATTTGTATCTGCTATCAGCAATAATTGCTTCAAAGTCAGCACCAAATATTTCATCATTAAATGACTTTTTAAATTCTTCAACAATTCCAACAAGTTCTGGATGATTAGTAGTTTCTAAATCATCTAGTTCAACAAGTTTTACGGCGTGGAATAATGGATTATCAACTTTAATACCAGTAAAAGCAGTTTGTACATCTTTTACTAAATGTGATAATGTTCCACCTTCTAAAACAGTTCTTGCTTTTCTTGGTTCTAACGAAACCTTATATGCTCTTTCCATTAAAAGATCTAAGTTAAATTCTTTTAATGCTGATATTTCAACAACTGGAATATTAAATTTTTTCTCTAAAAGTTCAACATTAAGTTTATCACCAATTTTATCTAACGCATCCATCATGTTTAATGCAATAATAATTGGCACATCTATTTCTAAAAGTTGTGTTGTTAAATATAAATTTCTTTCAAGATTAGTTGCATCAATTATATTAATAACACAATCTGGCTTTTCATCTAAAATATAGTTTCTAGAAATTACTTCTTCTGGCGTATAAGGACTTAAAGAATAAATTCCTGGTAGGTCAACAATTGAAATAAGTTCATTTAATTTTTTATAATTACCTTCTCTTTTATCAACAGTTACACCTGGCCAATTACCAACATGGGCAGTTGATCCTGTTAATGAATTAAAAAGAGTTGTTTTACCACAATTCGGATTTCCAACTAACGCAAAATGTTTCATATTAATTTTCCTTCAGAGTCATTAAAACAAACTCTGCCTCAGTTAATCTTAAAGTTAATTCATATCCTCTTACAGTTATTTCAATCGGATCACCAAGTGGAGCTTTCTTTCTTAAATATACATATGCACCTGGTGTTAAACCCATATCAAAAAGTCTTCTTCTGATTTTGCCTTCACCATAAACGTATTTTATTATTCCTTTTTCGCCTATGCCAAATTCACTTAATTTCTTTTCCATAGTTACCTCCATATAAATATATGATTATTGCTAGTTAGTTTTAACTAACTTTATTTCCAAAAAAAATTATACTTTTAGTTAGTTACAACTAACTCTTAAATAATTATACTTATTTTTAAACTTATTGTCAAACATTTTACTTAAAAATTTGCTTATTTATTATTTTATGATACAATATAAATCGAGGTAATAATTATGAATAAGTTTAAATCAAGCGAAGATTATTTAGAAAGAATTTACGTTCTAAAAAAAGAAAATAAAACATTACGTGCAATTGATCTTGCAAAAGATTTAGGTTTTTCGAAACCAAGTGTAAGTGTAGCTTTAAAAAAACTAAAAGCAAATAACTTTATTACAGTATGTGATGAAACAGGAAACATTGAACTTACAAAACGTGGTTTAGAACTTGCATCTTATGTATATGAAAAACATGAAATTATTTCTACTTGTCTTATGATGCTTGGTGTTAGTTCTACAACAGCATTAGAAGATGCTTGTAAAATAGAACATGATTTAAGTGATGAAAGTTTTGACGCTTTAAAAGCTTATTATAAAAAAATAAAAGGTTAGCAAATTGCTAACCTTTTTATTATTTAAGTAACATTTTAGTTTCGTTGAAAATCTCTTTTGCTTCTTCAACCTTTTTATCATTACCAATTACACAAATATTATTTTGTTTTAAGATTGATTCAATATATGGTTTAAGAGCTTTGATATCACTTTCTGTTGTATCAATAATTTGAGCTTTTTCTTTTTTGAAGTTTTCATCTGTTTGACCATTCATATATGCAGAAAGTGCTCTAGCACCTTTTGTTGCTGGAGATTTAGGATAATCATAAGTACCTACAGCACCAATAATATATTTAGTCATTTCTTCTTCTGTTGCTTCAAAGTCTTCTAAATATTTAACAACATTTTTATATGTATCTAAAGTTTTTGTAAGATTTGGATCACGGTAAGATACAAAGTATGAAATACCAGTCCCTGTAAATCCACACATACAACCATATGCACCACCAAGTACTCTAACATTTGTCCATAAGTAATCTGTTGCAATTATATTTTGGAATACTTGTAAAGCACCTGTATATTGTAAGTTATCTTGTTTGTAGTTACCAACAAGCGCTACATAGTTAACATCATAAGGAGCTTTAAATCCTTCGTTTAGTTTGTTTGGTGTAAATACAAATGGATCACTAACTTCTACTTTATTACCTAAACAACTTAAAAAGTTTGGTAATAATTGATGTACTTCATTTAATCCAAGATCACCACCTGTAAAACTTACAAGTAAGTTTTCTTTAGTAAAAATGTATGAAGCCATTTCTTTTAAAGTATTAGCAAGTTCTTCAAATTTAGCATCATAATCTTTTAATAATTCTGTAACAGTATCAAAATATTGAATACCTTCTACAGCATCATTATAATAGAAAACTGGTTCAATATAAGAAAGTGCTCTAACATATGATTTAGCATGTCCTGCACCTACTAATGCTTGTTGCATTTTTGAAGATTCAATTGCTAAACATTCTTTGATTCTTGAATTCATTTCAAAGTTAGTTGTTTCAATTACTTCTTTAATAATGTCAAATGTGAATCCTAATTTATCATAAAGTGCATTTGCTCTAATTAGTAAATTAACACTATAGTCTTCATTGTTCTTATTAGTCATTATTGAATAACTAATACCACCAGTATTAATATCAATATCTTGTTCAAGTGTTTGATATGTATGATTCTTAGTATCTAAACTTCCAAGTAATGTTTTAAATAATCCTAAGTATTTAACAAATCTTGCAGGGATATCTTTAACATTAAATAACAATCTTAAATAACCAATTCCATTAGTTGGATAATCATGATGTAATACTTTAATACCTTCTACTTCTTTTACTTCTGTTAAAAGTGGTACAACATCATATGATAAATCTTCTTTTTTAAGTAGTGGAATAGATTCCAAAGCTTCCTTTGTATCAGGAGCAGCTTGATAAGCTTTTAAAGCTTTAGTTCTTTCTACAATATCATCGATTTGTTCTTCAGTTAAACTTGCTTTATAATTTGCAAGTTTTTCTTTTAATGCTTTTTCTTTTTCTTCTGCAATAGTTGTGCTTGGAGCACAAATTACTAATGCTTTGTGTGTATTATTAATAATGTATTTTTCAATTAATTTTTCAAAGTAATCTGTTTCAAGATTTGCTTTTAATGTCTCAAAAGCATTTGTAAAATCAAATGATGAGAATGGATCATATTCATCATAAAGCCATGTGTTAAAACTGTTAATTGTATAAATTAAACCTTTAGATGTTCCACCAAAGTCTGCTTCGCGAAGTTTAAATTCATAACTATTAATTGCTGCTTGTAAAGCTCTTTTATTTAAACCTTCTTTAACATATTTCTTTAATGATTCTTCAATGACTTGAATAAATTGTTCTTTTTTGTCTTCATTTGAATTTTTTACATTAATTGAGAAAGATGGTTGTAAAATACCAGAATCGAAAGATCCAGTTACAACGTCACCAATTTTAGCATCTAATAGGGCTCTTTCAAGTGGAGCTCCAGCAGATTGTAATAAAACTTGTGTAATAATTTCTAATGCAGTAATTTCTGTAAAAGAAATATTTGGTTCTAACGCTACATTATAAGACATTAATGTTTTGTTTTCTGTTCCTTGTTCTGCATTAATTGGATAATATACTTTCTTTTCTTTTAAATTATCAAAAGCAGGTTGAACTGTTAAACTTGATTCAATATCAATTTTATCAAAATGTGATAAATATTCTTTATCAAGCCATTCTAGTCTTTCTTCCATATTACTATTACCATAAATAACAATATAACTATTAGATGGATGATAATATTTTTTATGGAATTCTTTAAATTTCTCATATGTTAGAGTTGGAATATCATCTGGATTACCACCAGATTCTACACCATATGCTGTATCTGGGAATAGTGCATTAAGAGATTCTCTACCTAAAATACCATCAGGAGATGAAAATGCACCTTTCATTTCATTATAAACAACACCATTATAAACAAGTTCAGCATCTTTGTTTTCTAATTCATAGTGCCATCCTTCTTGTAAAAAGATTTGTTCTTTTGTATGAATGTTAGGATAAAGTACTGCATCCATATATACATCAGTTAGGTTAGCGAAATCTTGATCATTACAACTTGCTACAGGATAAATTGTTTTATCTGGAAAAGTCATAGCGTTTAAGAAAGTATTTAACGAACTTTTCATAAGTTCAACAAATGGTTCTTTAACTGGGAATTTTCTAGATCCACAAAGTACAGAGTGTTCTAAGATATGTGGAAGACCTGTGCTATCATATGGTGGAGTTCTAAAACCGATACAGAATGATTTATTTTCATCATCATTAGCAAGTAACAAAACTTTCGCACCAGTTTTTTCGTGAAAAAGAAGTGTCCCTTCTGCATTAATATCTTTTAAAGTTTGTTGTTTAATTAACTTATAATTTTTATACATGGCTAGTCTCCTTTAAAATAAATTTAGTTCTTCTCTAATTAAAGCAAAGATAGTATAGATCGGATGATAATTATCCTTTGCTGATGTAATCTTAGATATCTTAGCTTCATACTTATCAGTTAAATCATCATTTACTTCTAATTTATTAATTAATATTGTTTCAATTTCTTGTTGAATATCATCAATTGTTTTTTGTTTTGTTTTAGTTAATAATTCTTCAGCATCTAAATGGCATTTTAAATCTTCAATATAGAAAAAATAAGTAATTAAATTTCCATATTTACTTAGTAAAATAACATCGCTTTTAAAATAATCTTCAAAGATCATTTTAAGATCAGTCATAACACTTGTTAAATAACCATAACCTGCATCAAAAAAGTCTTTTAAATCTTCTTCTAATTGACTTCCTTTTTTATATTCTTCAGCAATATAGTCTAATACTGCTAAAACATCTTCAAATAATACATATATAGATGGTGCATTATTTTCCAGTAGTTTAATTAAGTAATTATTCTCTTCAATGTATTTTATATAGTCATCATAAATATTCATATTTATCATTTCCTTTCTTTTTTATTATACAACAATATACTGATTTTGTAAATAGTTTGGCAAGTTTTTTAAAAAAATAAACAAATGACTTTTTATTTATTAAGTTTTATGATATAATAGTATGAATTTTGAAATAAAGGAGTTATATTATGGGAAGAGCGCATGAAGTTCGTGCAGCATCAATGGCGAAAACTGCTGCTGCAAAATCAAAATTGAATAATAAGTGGAGCAAAATTATATATATGGCTGCCAAATCTGGTATTCCAGATCCTGATTCTAATTTAACCCTTAAACGTGAAATAGAAAAAGCAAAACGTGAACAAGTTAATGCTGACACAATTAAAAGAGCAATTGATAAAGCTAAAGGTGGAAGTATGGAATCATACTACCCAGTTCGTTATGAAGCATTTGGACCATCTAATAGTATGTTAATTATTGAATGTTTAACAGACAATGAAAATAGAACTATGACAGCTGTTAAAATTGCATTAACAAAAACTGGTTGTAAACTAGGTGTTGCTGGTTGTGTTAGACATATGTTTGACTACTATGCTGTATTCACTTTTAAAGGAATGACTGATGAAGAAGCATTTGAAGCTGTTATGATGGCTGACTGCGAAGTTGAAGATATCCAAATGGAAGATGATTTAACTACAGTATATGCACAAAGTGCAAATTATCAAGCAGTTAGAGATGCATTAGTAGCTGCTAAACCAGATTTAGAATTTGTGGAAGATTTAGTAACTTATGTTCCACAAAACACTGTAACACTAACAGATGAAAAAGAAATCGCTCAATTCGAACGTCTACAAGAAATGTTAGATGATATTGATGATGTTCAAGATTTCTTCCATAACGTTGTTGGTTTACCAGAAGAAGAATAAGAAACTGTCTCTTGACAGTTTTTTTCTTTGACATATTTTAAATAAAATGATAAAATTCATATATATTATTACCAAAGTACAAAAATATATGTTGGAGGAATTATGAAAAATTATTTATTGAAAGCACTAGCTTATGATAATCAAGTAAGAATATATGTTGTAAGATGCGATAATGTATTAAATAATCTTGCAAAAAGATTAAATTATTATCCAAGCGCACTTGCAGCAGTTGGAAGAGTTATGGCATTTACTACTATGATGGGTGGTATGTTAAAACTTGAAGAAACAGTTACAGTTAAAGTAGATGGCGATGGACCAATTGGACTTATCATGGCGGAAGCTGATGCTCATGGTCATGTTAGAGCATATGCTAGCAACCCACATTGTCATTTTGAATACAATGCAGCTAATAAATTAAACGTAAGAGAAACTGTAGGTCATACTGGTTTAAT
>JAEIGA010014732.1_pt1 | contig 11899 bp, 14 predicted proteins | sample 9270691 | NCBI WGS metagenome assembly JAEIGA01 (sample SAMN17057246, study PRJNA624740) | gut metagenome | biome: biome; isolation source: fecal sample | host: Bos grunniens | place: China: Xizang | collected 2019
AGCTTGCTTTGTGCTGTCCTGCTGACTGGGACAAAGAAATGCCAAGAGAAATGGCATTCGTGGCTGACAAGAAGTTGTCGATCCAGACGCATAAGGCTTACATGCTAAGTCGACTTATGCAGATGTTCGAGTATAAGAACTTGCCTGAGACGATCCCTGCTGAGATGCTTGAATTGCAGTTGCTTCTGAATGGTATTTCATTTATCACAGAAGTTGATGGTAAGTTGTATGCTCTGGAGGGTTCGCCGGGTGGGGAGCCTGATCCGTATTACCGTCCAACGAAATTTGTTTGGGCAAATCCTGCTCTGAAGACTTCGAGGGAAGATGACTTGTGGGAGGGCGGCATACTCATGAGGAACGATAAGCTCTGGTTTGGGCTAAGTCCACTTATGAATAAATATGCTGCAATCTTGGCAGAGAATGAGATCACAATCAGAGTTGCTGATATCATGTTAAGAATTGTAGCCATGATTTCCTCTCCGGATGATACTACTAAGCAGGCGGCTGAAGAGTATATGAAGAGACTCGTCAAGGGTAAGTTAAGCACTATGGCTGAGAACAGGTTCTTTGATGGTGTTCGTATGCAGTCTCCTCCGAGTAACAACGGCAGCTACCTTACTCAGTTTATCGAGTTGCAGCAGTACATGAAAGCATCATTCTACAATGAAGTGGGTATGCAGGCAAATTATAACATGAAGCGTGAGAACATCGGGTCTGGTGAAACTGCAATGAATCAGAACGCAACGCTTCCTCTTTGTGATCAGATGCTCGCCGTCCGCCGCGAAGACCTAAGTCGACTTAACGAAAAGTACGGGCTTAATGTGTCGGTAGAATTTGCGTCAGCGTGGAAGTTGAATGCAGAACAGCTTAGGCTGGAAATTGAAGAACTGAAAGAGGAACTTAGGGCTGCTAAAAGCAACAGTGTAAGTAAGGGCTCGGAAGGGGATGAAGGGGGTAGTAAAGGCAGTGAAAGCGAGTCAGGCGAGTCAGGCTCGTCAGGCGCGAAAGGCGCGAACGGGGGCGATGATAATTCGGATCAAAATGAGTCTGATGTATCAGATAGTTCTTCTTCTTCGGCTGTTGGAGCGTCAGAGCCTGAAAATTCAGATTCATCTGATAAGGGAAATAATGAAACATCAGGAGTAAACAATGGTGAAGAGAGCGGCTCTTCTGATGACGATGATGGTGCTGAAAGTGGTGGAGAAGATGGAGATGAGTCTTCTTCAAGTGGCAGTGCATCTGAGTCATTAGAGATAAGTCAACTTAGTGTAGAGGTGAAAGTCGATGTTAATGCCAATAGTGATGATGGCAATAGGGATGATAGTGATACTGATACTACTGAAGATGTAGAGGGAGGTGAAGAGGATGCTGACAAGTGACATTAAAACTTGGGAAGAGATTTTTCCTCCGGAACACGGCATCTTCGAAGCTATACAGACTGAGTATGACTGGGAGTTGCCTGAGTGGGTAGGTATCTCACCTATTGAACTGGATCAGATGGCTTGGGGTCAGTACGGATACCGGAAAGTCTCTCTTATGGTTCAGAAGTATTATGACCGATATGCTTTGGGGTATTGGAAGCGTGATCTCGCCCGTGCAGTTTGGGGATTATATCACAAGAAATGGGAGAAAATGCTTGACCTTGCTGAGCTTGAATATGATCCCATCCACAACTTCAGTGACACCCTGCATGAGGAGATTGTTGGGACTGAGGACGAGACTACAACCGATGATATTGACAAGACGGGATTAAAAGTTGACATTCGCAACTTGACCGTAAGTCGACTTAACATTGGTAGCAGGACTGAGAACGACACTGGTACTCAGAATAATCAGAGAACTGACAATTTGCATGAGCAGACTGGTCACAATTCGGCTATTACCAACAATGACTCCCGCCAGAATAACATCTATGGTTTCAACTCCACTAATGTGGTTGGTGATACGACTGAGGGCGGTTCAAGTTCAAGCAATACAGTAGAAAGCGGAAGCAAGGATAACACAGGTACACAGGTCAACTTACGTACTGACAACTTGCAAAAAGCAGTTTCTGACACTCAGAACTTCTCCGAAACTGATGGCGGAGAGTTACGTAGTAACACTACGGACACTGAGGATAAGGAAGAGGTTAGAGACCTCGATACAACGCGTGTGCGTGACATGACAAGGAGCGGTAATATAGGCAACTTGTCAACCCAAAATCTGATACAGCAAGAGATTGAACTCTGGAGATGGAAGTTCATCCAGGAAATCCTTGATGATGTTAAGGATTTTGGAACTTTACCAATTTATGTGTAAGTCAACTTAGAAAGGAGAAAGAAATGATTAAAGGCGGTTTTCAGGGACTCGATATTTCTGGTGTAGACCTTACAGCGCAGTCTCCAACGCTTCCGGGAGCGTATGAAGCGTGTGAAGCAGCAGGTGGGAAACCTGTTAGAGTTCTGACATCAAAAGGACAGGTAACCTGTAGCATTGAGTTGTATAGCAGTAACTATCTTCTCGCTGGTGTAACAGGAGATGGCAAGATCCTTTCTATCGTGGTAGATGGAAATGATGCTATCCAGGTAAGCGAAAAAGTGGCTGAGACTGAAGCCACGAAGATTACTGTAATCGGGCGCGGTAATACCGAGGTGGATCTTTTAGATTACTCGGATAGTAATCCGTATATTGCCGAACATGATGGAGTAGTAATCCTCAGCTACAATAATGGTATAAGTGGCGAAGCAGGAGATAATCTTAAAGTATATATAAAAGGCATTCCGGCATCGCCTTCAAAGCCACTCGGTGTTCTCTATTTTAATAGCACTGAAGCGGTTGCTTCCGCAACTGTTAAAAAAGGTATGGCTATTTATGGAGTCAAAACCGGGACAGCAAACGGAAACATAACACTTTATCGGTTCATGGAGGAGTAAGTCAACTTAGAAAGGAGGTTCTGATGAATGGCGGAATTGGGTATGTAGACGTCACAGGCATTGGTACCGCAGGTGGCTCTTCGGTTACTGTTGCCGGACTCTATGAAAAATTAAATGCTGTATATGAAGCCGGAAAGATTTTTGCCATCTATTCAGATGGTTCTCACAGCGATGTGACTCAGGTTCCTATTGTGGTGAATGTAGATAAAGGATCTTCTTCCTCAAAACCTATTTACCTTACATGGGTTATTGCCGGATCAAGCCACATTTATGTGTATCGGCTTTCTGTAGCAAATACGGATGCGACTTCCCTCGCGAGAGTGGATGTAACTCCACAGTCTTAAGTCAACTTAGAAAGGAGAAAATTAAAATGACAGTAGAACAGATTTATGAGGTTGTAAACACAGTAACACAGGAAGTCCTGGGTGATAGTGTGGTGGTTGAGGAGGATCTCTCCAACCTCGTTTCTATCGGCGACAGCATCGAGAACCTTGCAGCCATGGACAGGTACGTGAAGTCTCTCGTTGATCACATCGGTAAGGTGATCTTTGTGAACCGGGTTTACCGGGGTTCTACCCCTTCTGTTATGATGGACGGGTGGGAGTACGGTGCCATCCTTGAGAAAGTCACCTATGATGATCTCCCGGAAGCAACCGAGAACGAGTCTTGGGAACTTGAGGATCAGCAGACCTACGAGCAGGATATGTTCTATCAGCCCAAGGTATCTGCGAAGTTCTTCTCCAAGAAGACTACGTTTGAAATCCCCATGAGTTTTGCCGAGCGGCAGGTTAAGAGTGCGTTTGACAATGTAAGTCAACTTAACTCTTTCTTCTCCATGATTGAGACCGCCATTCAGACGTCCATGACTATCAAGACCGATGGTCTGATTGAGCGGACGATCAACAACATGATTGGTGAGACTTTGAGCCTGGCAACCCCCGGAGTTAAGGTGGTTAATCTGCTCAAGGATTACAACACCAAGTTCAGCAAGAGCCTTACTCTTGCATCCTGCATCACTGATCCTGAGTTCATCCGGTACAGTTCTCTCCAGTTCATGCTGTGGTCTGACCGTATGACCAAGGCGAGTGTCATGTTCAACGCAGGCGGAAAGGTTCGTCACACACCCAAGGAGTCGCAGCATCTTATCATGCTCAGCGAGTTCCGTGATGCCGCAGGTGTCTATCTTCAGTCTGATACATTCCACAATGAGTACACCGCCCTCCCGAACGCTGAAAGCGTTGCATACTGGCAGGGTTCTGGTACTGACTTCGGTATTGCAAGCACTTCCCTCGTTAAGATCAAGACGGCAGGTGGTAGCACTGTAAATCAGACAGGCATCCTTGGCGTAATGTTTGACCGGAACGCGCTGGGTGTTGCAAACCTTGACAGGCGTGTGACCACACACTACAATGCCAAGGCTGAGTTCTACAACAACTGGTACAAGGCAGATGCCGGATACTTCAACGACCTCAATGAGAACTTTGTAGTTTTCATTGCTGATCCCTCGTAAGCACGAGCCATGATGTGCTTTTCCTCTTACAATGGAGCGGTAGGTAAGTCAACTTACCGCCGCTCCTATTTTTTATGAAAGGAGAAACCATGAATGGTCAGTTAAAATACACAAATGTTCAGTATCAGTGGTATAATAATGGGACGTGGGTAAATTCTGGTGAAGAGATGTCTCCAGTGTTAGCACCTTTTAGTGACACAGCCGGGGCGGCTTATGAGCAGTATAAACAATATACACAGTCAAATGTTTTTCAAGTAGGCACATGGGCAAATACTGGTGTAGGTAATACTCCTGTTGCAACTCTTAATAGTAACTGGGATACGGTTTGTTCAGCATTTGGAATTAACCCTAAAGCTCTTTATGTTTTATTAACTGCCACATATAACTATGCTCCAAGCGTTAGCCGGCAAGCGAGTTTCGCTGATAATGTCGGCTTCTATTCAAAAGGTGTTTATAATAGAATGCCTTTTCCCGGAAATTATAGCACCTCGCACCATTTGAAATATAACAATAGTTATTATGGTATTTATGCTATGCCATATGGATCTGTTTCAAATTTTAGAAACGAGGTTCATTATCCAATTTATGATACTGTAGAAGAACGATGGTATCAGTTTGGCTGGGAGTTCCGGACTGATAGTGTTAATGGGAATAAGGTTTGGCTTGTTACTGCAAAGCCTCAAGTAACCGATTTCTTTCCCACTTCGGGCATTCCTATTTGGCATCCCTCTGATCCGTATCCTAATATCGAACCCTCAACAACAGGTGGTGGTGACGGAAGTGGAACAGATAGTAGTGACTCAAACCCTGTTCCCTCTCTTCCGTCAATTAGTGCAGTAGGAACTGGTCTTTGCAGATTGTATAATCCGACTGTAAGTCAACTTAGAGATTTAGGTGCTTGGATGTGGGGTAGCGGTCTTGACTTAAATGCGTTAAAGAAAATCTTTGCAGATCCTGTTGATGCCATACTTGGATGTTCAATCTTCCCGGTTGCAATGCCAAGAAGCGAAAACCCTGAAACTATCATTTTCGGAAATATTGATAGTGGTATTTCTGCATATGTAGTTTCTGAACAATATACTACAAGGGATCTTGGCACTATCGAAATTGACGAAATGTATAATTCGTACTTGGACTATGCACCCTATACCAAGGTGCAGATTTTCCTGCCATATATAGGAATGAAGACATTAAATACAGATGAAGTTATGGGAAAGACTCTGGGTGTAGTTTATTCCATTGACTTATTGTCAGGTGGATGCGTTGCCCATGTTTATATCGAAAGTCAACTTATGTATGAATTTGGCGGGACTTGTAATACCCAAATACCTTTAACGGCTCGCGACTATACCGCTACTGTGCAGGGATTGTTGGGAATTTTAGGCGGATCTGTCGCCGCAGGAGTAGCAGCGTTTGCACTTCCTGAAGCAATACCCGCTGTGGCAGGTGCTGCAGGACTGGTTGGAGGACTGGCAATGAATGCCGCAAAGCAGACAGTAGCATCGAAGCCTACTGTTGAACACGCAAGCGGTATTGGTGGTAGTACAGGAATAATGTCATCTCAGAAAGCATATGTCTTAATCGAAAGACCAAGGCTTTGCCATCCCGAGAACCAAGAGCATTTTACTGGATACCCCGGTTTTCTTTATCGGACAGTGAATGAACTTGAGGGATTTACCAAATTTGTGAACTTTGAGTTTGTCAGAATTCATGCTACTGAGCCGGAACTTGATGAATTGCGGGAGTGGTTCATGGAGAAAGGAGTGCGGATATGAATATAAAATTCTATAAATGTAATTCTGATCCTGAAAATCTTACAAAAGATATTACACTACTTCGTGATGGTCAGGGAAACATCATTGGTGATTACGATGGTTTTTTAAGAGACGAAAGTTCAATTACAGACCCCGTCTTCAATATCGAGACTCTTGACTCAGGTGAAGAATTTCCATGGGCAAGGATTAACTACTTTTATGTACCGTCATGGGGTCGTTACTACTACATTACTGATATAACAGTGTTGAGAACTCATTTATATCAGATAACAGGTCATGTGGATGTTCTTATGAGTTTCAAAGACGAGTTAGGTGAATGTGCCGGAATTGTTGCAAACAATGAGAACGATTGGAATATGTATCTTGATGATGGAAGTTGCAAGGTCTATCAGAACCCCTTTGTTTTCACGAAAGTCTTTCCTAATTACTTTGGAAACTTGCAGATAGCACTTGCAGTCGCAGGGGCAGGAACACCAGTGCCGTAAGTCAACTTAGAAAGGGGGATGAGGTTATGGAAGTTTATTTGCAGGCAATCTCAACTGTCGGCTTCCCGATTGCAGTTGCCGTATGGGCGATGATCACTTCGAAGAAAGATCGTGAGTGGCTGCAGGATACTCTTACAAAAGAGTTAGAGTCCATGACTACTGCTATGCATCAAATGTCAGTAAGTCTCGACAAGGCTTTAGACGAGTTTAATAAAGGAGAAAAGTAATGGCTGAAACACGAAAACGCACTACCAAGAAAAAGCCCCCTACACCTGAATATAAGCAGGAGTATGGGCATGGCGCAGGTAAGCTGATGCGTATGCGCAAGGCAGGAATTACCATGGGTATGTTCCGCGAACTGAAAAAATAAAATTAACCCCGGACTAAGTCAACTTAGCCGGGGTATTTTTTATATCTCTTTGAGACAAGCTATAAGATAGTTTCTAACAATTTCGCCAACCTCATTATCCTGATAGAAAACTTTTTCAGCTTTGAAGAAATACGAAATCTTCTGCGCAATCTCGGAAGTTGGTTTTCTGATGTTCCTAATCCAGTTAGGGCGAGGATCATACTGCAACGAGAAAATCAAGTCACGGTCAGGATTTTTTAAGGGCGAGGTTTTACGATGAATGTAGGTGAACGTGCAACCCTGGGTTGTGACAATCTCAGCCTGAAGCATCTGGTCATCAAAGTCGATGAAATATGTGAACATAATGTCGCGTTTCGTGTACTCCATTGTAAGGTGTGGATGGATCTCGATTTCCCAAGCCCCTCCCTTAATCATCTCAAGAGCCGGATTGTCAAAAGCGAAGTAGACGTTACTCTTTTTGCTTTTCTCATTAGTCGACTTACAACGTTCAACTGCCACACGAAGTTTCCCTTTTTTCCCAAACTTCACAACCTCAATCGTCCCTGGTTTCATATCCCCTACGTGCTTTAGTCCCATCTCTTTGAAGTATGGGCAATACTTGTTTACCGTGTTACCCATCATAAAAATTTTCACGTTGTCACGGTAACGGACGATTGTGGAGATAACATTGGAGAAGAGCACAAATTCGTCTTTAAGGTAATACTGCCGGGTTAAGAACTCGTCAAACGCAATAGTAGTAACATCGGGATAAGACGCTGACTTATCATGCTCCATGTCATTGATTGCAAAAGCGTAACAGAAAGCAACTTCATCCTTGACGATTTTGTTGAGTTCTTTGTCCATTCGAGCGAGGTACCACTTTCCAGAGTAGTATGAGACTTGATCCCATTCACCATTTGTAAGTCGACTTATGTATTCAGAATGACCCGCAAATAATTGACCCCCTCTCTTTCCTCTATAGTCCTCTTTCCATCTACGGATATATGCTCCTTTCTCTTTTCGGAGCCAGTAGCGTTCAAGCATATAAGCCAATACTGCGTAGGTTTTACCATTTGAACGCTCACCGATAATCATGTTATACTGAGCGTTTTCTTTTAGTATCGGCTCCAAAGAATAAAACTCCATTGTACTCTCTGCCATTCGCAACTCCTTTCACAAGCACCATGTCGTTAGGGAGCGGATGCCACTCCCTAACACTGTAGTTAATAATGTTTACAGGTTCACAGTTGTCGTAGTTATAAGTTGACTTACTCATGTTTTCACCACCTCCTGTATCCCTCTCAAGAACTTTAAGTAGTCCTGCATGATACCCATTTCATATGCCTGCGGCTCCATGTGGATCGACGACTTGGAAGAGACGAACGCTGATTTTCCTAAGTAGTCAGTAACGTACATCATCCTAAAGTCGTCAATGTATGTAAGGGTATTCTTACCAGTGTATCCGGCAGGAACTTTGAACCCCAACTCAAACTCGTCAAAGATCTCTCCAATGTCACCATTGTGCTTCTCAAGTAAGTAGGGTATCGCTACTTTCTTGTTAAGTCCACTTATGGTGAATGAAATCGGTGGCTCCCCTGCCTTTAACGTCTTATGACAGAACATATACCTCTTTGCACCTAACGTCTTAAAGTAGGAATAGTCCTCTTCACGCTCCCAAACACCTAACGGTTTTGGAACCCCGTCCTTGGTTTTAGGAGAACACTTTGAGAAAGGTATGCCGTACTTTACGCACATCTTCATAAGACTCTGCTGTACTTTGGTGTTATAGTCATCAAAGTATTTCTGATGCTTGTCAAAGTTTAACCCCTTAATACTATCCGTGTCACAATAGACGTAATCCATCCCAAATTCCCGGATAGCAGAGAAAAGACGATGCCTTGCGTGTGCAGTAACCCAGACACCCCATGCGTAGAAGAGAAAACGATTATAGCCGTCATTGTAGTCACTCAACTGTTTATCGGTATCGGCTGACGCTATTAACCACCCCTCCTCGTCATCATATACGTGTTCGTCCCGAACTATTGAAGTTACCATCATGCCATAAACTGAATTTATCATATTCTTTGAAATCATATACTCAACGACCTTGTCGTCCACACCTTTCAATTCAGTTTTCTTAGCATAAAGCTCAAGCGTTGCCATAATTATGGGTTTAGGCAGATAATTCCTCTCATACACGTACATCTCAAGCACCTGCATTGACGACCATTTGTAGAAGTAAGCAACAGTATCAAAATCAAGTTCAGTCATCGTTGTCACCAAGAAATCAGCCGAAACGATCCGACCATTGTTCAAGTAGTATTCACCCTCGACATGACATCTTGAATATGATAAGGGAGTTTCATATTCTCTCAACATCTCAATGCTGTAGAAACCGATTGTTACCAAACAACATTTAGTTCTCATAAGATGTATGAACTCTTCTTGAGTAAGTTGACTTATGTCAATTTTGACTGCGCTTGACATTGGGTAGTAGTCAGCACACATAGCGAGAGGGTAGGCGGACGCTTCGTCTGCTGAACCAACATCCTCAAGGAGTTTTCCGGAGTACAAACATGAAGCATGAGTAAAACCGCCTTGAAATGCCGCTTTAAGCATTTCATACTCCCGTCTTGAAGTTATGCGGAGAGAGTCAATGAAGTTGGCATACTTCTTCCTACTTTTACCCATAAAATCGAAACAGAAGTCGCGGACGAAGTTACGCACGTAACCCGTGTTAGTGAGTGGTATCTTCGTAATGTCGCCATCATCCTCAATCTTCTCCTTAATGTAGCAGAGAAGAACTTTTATGTCATTGAGACAGTATCTCAGGTCCTCGGGTGTAAGAGGAGTGTACGGAGTTCTAATAAGCGAATAATCCAAATCGCCTACCATTTTCTCAGCCTGGTATCTTGTAAGGTTCTTACCTACTGTTGCCAAGGATGCGTTAGCAAGAATGTATGAGTCTCTAAATTCAATACCCCCGGTGATAGCATAAATAGGTGAACGATTATCTACTGCGAATACTTTAGACCAGTTAAACTCTTTCCTAATAAACTGGAAATCATATCCGAGGTTATGCACATAAACAATCAGCCGGCGAGACGGAGAAAGGAAGAGATGTTTTGTAAGTTGACTTATGAAGTCCAAAAAGTCGGGGATAGTTCTTCCAAAGATTATGAGGTTATCTACCCCGAACTGCCATGTGTAAATCCATGCCATTTTCCTGTACGCTTCCTTAGACGGAGTGGACTTCTCTTCATCATAGACCTTGTAAGAAGTAGTTTCAGTATCAAAAGCTGCCTGGATGTTGTAATATTCAATTTTCTTTGACTTGATGCATTCCCAGTTAATTACTTTTTCATCGAGTTCGGCAAGAAACTCGTTAAGTTGACTTATATCAAACTCTTTAATAGTATCAGCCCAATTTTCTACCATGGATCGTAAACACCTCCCTTAAATGAGTCAAACCACCCTGCTGACACGCTATAAAGCATATGCGCTTTTTGTGCAAGATCGTTGTAACGTTTTGACTCCTTTCTTGTACGTTCATTATAATAATCTAAAACCTTTCTTGCTCTTGCAAATTCCGGAGCATTGACCTCTTCACTGTGGCGTCCTCTTTCTACATTAACCCCGTAATATGAAGGATCTTCTACCGCCGCGTCAAACATGAGAGTAATCAAGGTGTCGCTATCGAATGCTTCAGGCAAAATCCCCGCCGCAAGAAGCATTTGATGATCCTTTTCAATGCGATGGTAGTTAGCGTAGACACGTTTAGTAAATTCCTCGCCATACTCCTGGCTAAAATACTCATTGTAGTTATTTCTCTTAATTCCTGTCTCAGGATCAATTTCCCAGGCAGAACCATACAACTGTTTGAACTCTTCCACATCAATGACGGTTTCTTTATAATATTCAGCACCTCTAATATTAGATGTAGGGTCTGCGAGAAAATTACGCAAACGTTGTAAGTTGACTAAGCCGTTCTTTGTCTGAAAATCTGATGCGCGGAAGTATTTCCTTTTTCTTACTCCGAGTGCTTCATCAATAGCCCGGGAGGGCAACCCACGTTCCTCAAGGTCCCTCCACCTGCGGTTAGCAGTACGAATGAGTTTCTGCAATTCTTTTCTGTGAGTTCGATAGAATTCTATATTATGCTCTTTCTCCTTAGTCATGCGGTACTTTTTAGCCATAAGTCGACTCACCTCATTTCTTCAACTTGAAAATCCTGGTTTTCATTTCATCAAAGATCTTTGAATTGGCGTCGAGCAGGATCATGATAATGAAATCCCACTCCTTAGTATCGAGGGTCTCAAACAAGTACCACATACCATTCGCCTTGGCTTCAGAGATAACATAATCTTTAAGTTCTTTTTTGTTCATGGACGGCTCCTTTCGTAAAATTAAAAAACGGGAGGGGTTATTTTGAACCCCTCCCTAAGTCGACTTAGATTACTCGAAGTCATCAAGAGAGTGGTCGACGAACTCGCCGCCGTACTCCCATGCTCCCACCCAAAGGGTGTAACCGATACCGGTCTGTCCGTCCTCGGACTCAAATTTCTTGCTGCTAAGAGACGCCTGCTCTTTGTCCACTACGATCATGCACGGGCAGTCAGCCGGAGGTACAGGCTTGCAGGTGTCATCACGGAACTTAACAGTAACCGGGATCTCAGACCCGTCCTTTTTGGTAAGGCGGCTCAGGTAGCTGATGAACTTCTTTCCCTCTTTTGTTGTTCTGTTCTTTGCGAAGATAGCGATTTCCATTTTTTATTCTCCTTTCGTAAATGGAAGCCCCGGGGGTTCAGTGAAAGTTTTATAAGTTGACTTACAACAACTGTTTGTAACAATACGTAACGTGATTTATA
>JAEIGA010014733.1_pt1 | contig 11899 bp, 8 predicted proteins | sample 9270691 | NCBI WGS metagenome assembly JAEIGA01 (sample SAMN17057246, study PRJNA624740) | gut metagenome | biome: biome; isolation source: fecal sample | host: Bos grunniens | place: China: Xizang | collected 2019
AGCGAGCAGGTGCTGCCAAACTTGCAGCGGCCCGAGCGGATGAGGTCGATGACGGAGTCTTGGATGACCTCGGTGTACATCTCGAAGGCGGGCACCGTGGGGTCGGCACCGAGGGCGCCGAGCACGGCATTGGCCACGTTGCCCACGCCGCTCTGCAGGGGCAGGAAGCTGGGAGGGATGATGCCGCGCTTGAGGTCGCTGATGAGGAACTGGGCCACGTTGTGACCTATCTGCAGGGTGATGGGGTCGGGGTCGGTGAAGGGGCGTGCCTCGTCAGGGAGGTTGACCTCGACGATGCCCACGATCTTGGCGGGGTCTACCTGGATGTAGGGCGCACCGATGCGGTCGCTGGGGCGGTAGACAGGGATCTCGCGGCGCAGGGGCTGGTCGAGCGGCTCGTAGATGTCGTGCAAGCCCTTGGGGGCGGTGCCGTAGGCGGTGTTGAGCTCGATGATGATCTTGTCGGCCATGCGAGCCACGGTGGGAGCGATGCCCACACCTGCGGTGAGGTATATCTTACCACAGGGGGTCACCTCGCAGGCCTCGAGGATGGCCACGTCGACCTTGCCCAGGAAGCCATAGCGCAGATCCTGCGCCATCTGTGAGAGGTGTATGTCGTTATAGGCAATCTCGCCTGCATTGACTGCCTTGCGGAAGTCGGCATTCGTCGTATAGGGAGCGCGATAGCGCAATGCCTTTGCGCGGGTGAGGGCACCGTCGCACGAGTCGCCCGTGGAGGCGCCGGTGAAGAGACCTATCTGAAATGGACGGCCTGCAGCATGCTCTGCCTCGGCGAGGCGGGCAATCTCGGCGGTCACTGTCTTGGGGGTTCCTGCCGGTGTGAAACCACCCAGACCTACGTTGTGGCCATGCTTGACATGGCTGGCAGCCTCGGCTGCTGTGATGATACGGAAACTCATAGGTTCACTAAAGTCATGGTTTATCGGATGGCAAAAGTAGTACATGGCGATAAGAAATGCAAATATCAGTGAATTTTTTTTCGCCCATGAACTTACAGGCTTGTTTTTTCGCTCGCTTATTCGTACCTTTACCGCCATAAAGACAACCAACGAAGAGAAAGTTATGAAAATGCCACGTTTGATACCATGGTTATTGTGTCTGCCACTCTTGTTTGCCGCCTGCGAGAAGCAGGAGCCCGAGCTCTTCGATGAGGCGAGCAACGGAGCCTATTTTGACTACGAGTACGCAGCCGACTACAACAAGACGCTCAACTTCAGCAACCACATCGTAGGGCACCCCGACACGGTGAGTATGACATTGAAGGTCAAGCTCATGGGGTATCTCGAGGATGAGGCTCGCACCCTCTCGGTGAAGACGAAGGCCATCGCAGGATATGAACTGGCAGGCGTGTCCATCGACGAGACGGTGTTTGCCAATAAGGAATATGAGAAAGACATCGAGGTCAAGGTGGCCAGACCTGAGGCCGAGGACCGCCTCTATGCTGTGTGCATCTATCTCGACAGCGACAATGGGGTAGGGGCATCGGTCAGCGGTAAGGACTCGATAAACCTCTTTGTCACCTGCGCTTATGAGCGACCCGAGGTGTGGTATAGCCACATGGACACCTACCTAGGGGGGTGGAGCAGAGAGAAGCATATCTTCCTTGCCGAGCACACGGGTGACAACCACTTCTATGACCGCCTCTTCGACAGCGCTGCGGGATTGCACCTCTTCGACTCTATCGTGGCGCTCAACGTGAGTGCTGTGAACGTACTGCTCGCACAGGAGCCTGCCGAGGCTATCGTGCCCGACCTGCCCATCCTCAAGGAGACAGACTACCCTGCCTACATCAAGCCCTACTTCTGGGATGAGCATGAGGCGCTGCTGGGGCTCTACCGAGCCAGCAAGTTCTGCCGATTTACCACCTTGCTGGGTGGCTCCAACACGAGAGACATCGCAGCCCTCTACGCCAGTGACGAAGGGCAACAGCAGATGGTCAAGCGAGCTGCGGAGTTTCACAACGACGACGTGCTCGAGATGCTCAATCTCTACTATGGCTATGCCGAACAGGGCTACGCCATAGGCGAGCTCAAGCAACTCTTCTGGGTGCAGATGCGCAACGATGCCGACTATAATGTGCGCATCCCCTACTGGTGGGACGACCCCCACGGCCTCGGCACGGCCGACATCGTGAAGCACTACTTCGGCGAATATGATGCCGACAAGTACCAGTTCATGCTGAAGACAATGATGAAGGAAGATGGGGAAGAAAACTTCGTGGCAGCCTCATTGCTCCCCTTCGTGCGCAATGTCGACGCTGGCACCTACGAGTGGGACACCACCCAGCTAGGCATCAAGAACCTCGCTGGCGAGGAGCGCATCAAGGAGTGTTACCGCATCATCAAGGCCAAGAATGACAGTAATCCCCCATCGAGACGACACGATTTCCCTAAGCTAGATATTTGATAACTGAGAGCACAGAGGCGAAGGGCATAGACCCTCCCCGACGTGCCTCCCAGAAGAACACTAAAAAATCACACATGAGAAAGGTCATGAAACATCTATCCGCATACCTCCTCGTAGCACTTGCGCTGACGAGCTGCTACCAAGACCAAGGCAACTACGACTACACCCTCGACACGATGAACGAGATACAGACCGTCACCTTCACCCCCTCTGTAGTAAAAGGTGCAGGAGGCGACATGATCGAGGTGCAGCAAGCGCTCGATAAGGACAGCTGCACACGACGCATCGAGGCAGTTGTGGAGCAATCGCTGGCAAAGACACTCGACGAACTCGACTTCTACTGGTGCCGCGCCTATGTCAATGAGCAGGGCAAGGGAGTCAGAGACACCTTGCGCACCAAGGGATACATGGAAGTCACCCTCCCCGTGGGCAAGCCCATGACGTATGACATCTTCTTGCGCATCCACGACCGTAGCACCGACCTCTCACACTACTCCTCGTTCAAACTGGTCACGCGCCCCGTGTTCAAGAACAGCCTCTTCGTGCTCCATGGAGCTGAAGGACAGCATCAGCTGGGCAACATCGAGGTCATCGGAAACGAGACCAAGATATACACCGATGTGAAGACCGTCACTCGCGACGACAATCGCTACGAGAATGTCACGGGACTGGGCTATGCTACCTTCCTCAACATCCCCGACGACCTCTCCTATATCGGCGAGACTAGCACGCTCACACTCTATGCCGACGATGGCACCACCCGCGCCTATGACCCTCACGGTATGAAGGTGAAGTACACCGCAGAGCAGATGTTTCACACCGTGAGCGATACCTTCGCCTACCGCCGTACCGTGCAGACAGGCGACCCATCAAACTTCACCCAGTATCGCGTGGTCCTCACCGAGACGGGCGAGGTCTTTGTAGGCAATCACGTGCATGCTCTCTACAGACCCGGTGTGGCCTGTGAAAACAACCCCGACGTGTTGCACCAGACCGACTATGCCATCACTGCCGCTACCATCACCCACAACCGTTTTCTCCTGTGGGATGCCCGTCACGGACGCTTCCTCTATGCATCCAAGGCTGACAACGGCTTTGCCCGCGACGAGGCAAACTCGATCAAACCCAGCTACATCTCTGCCAATCCGTTACTCGATGCCCATGTGCAGATGCAAACGCTGCTGCATAAGCCGGCCGAGATGACCGCAGTGATGGGCTATGTCAATTATCGTGACAACTATGAGCAGCAGAACGCTTACTTCATCTTCCAAGATGAAGCAACGGGCAACTATTATCGCTACGAGCTCCTCAAACTCGACATCGGAGACGGGAGCAAGGCCCATCAGCGCCGTGGCGTCGACGGTGAGGCCGAGCAACCTGCAGCCTATGCCATCGTGAATGAGAAGCATCTCGAGGGACTCACCCCCACCTACGCAAGCACCATCACCTACAACTCATGGTTCACCACATCGAACCTCTTCTTTGCCGAGGAGGGTACCGTCTACCGGTACAATGTGTCCAATGGAGACCGCTACCCCATATATGTCGCTCCCGAGGGATACAAGGTGACACAGATCAAGTTTCGCGCCGAAGACAGCTCGGTCTTCAGCGACGACCTGGGGCTCCACCTCGACATCGTCCTCTATGATGGCACACACGGAGCCATTGCCGAGGTCAAGCTCACCACTGCAGCCGACATCGACGATGACTATCCCACGCTCCTCTACGACACCGACAACCAAGGCCAACGTTGGGGAGAGATACACGACATACAGTTTACCAACGACTATATATATAAGATGGTGTACTGATCGTAGGTTGCCTCCATTGAGCTGCTGAATAAATCTATCGTGTCACTCTACTATATTAACGATAATAAAACAACTATGAAGAAAACAACACTATTTGCACTCATGCTTATCTGCTCGCTGGCCTCTATGGCACAGACGGGAAACACGACGATAAAGGGTCGCGTCGAGGGCATCAAAAAGGGACGCCTCTACCTGCTCACTCGAGCCTCCGAGGAGAAGACCGACACACTGGGCTACTGCGACTTTAAGCGCGGACGATTCAAACTCTCTGCCACAATAGCAGAGCCCGTGGTGGCCCAGCTCGTGGTGGATGGTTTTGCTGGTGGCTTCATGTTCTTTGCCGAGCCTGCAACGGCCTACGAGGCCTGTCTCAGTGAGGGAGCCAACTTCTACATCAGAGGCGGAAAACTCAACGATAGCTACACGGCTCACATGCACGTGGCCGACTCTTTAGGACAGGTCGTAGCTGGGTTGCAGGGACGATACGACGCCCTACGCACCGCGAAGAAGTTTCGCAGTGCAAGCCAGACTAACGATTCACTACGCGTGGAGCAAGAAAAGCTGAGAGGACTGCAAACGGCTTTCCTCGATTGCAACAATGACAACATCATCATGGCCTACACGGTGTACTCAAACATCATGATGCGCGAGGCCAACCTTGGCGAAACGCGCCGTCTGTATGCCACATTGGGCGAGAGAGCCAAGGCTTCACAATATGGACGCATGATAGAGGAGCGCATCATACGCATGGCTAAAACTGAGGGAGGAGCGCAAGCACCCGACTTCACTCTGCCCGACTCTACGGGCCACCTCGTGACCATGAGCGAGGTGAAGGCAAAGGTGAAGATCATCGACTTCTGGGCATCGTGGTGCGGACCTTGCCGTCTCAACAACCCCGCCTTGCGCAAACTCTATGAGGAGTTCCATGACAAAGGACTGGAGATTATTGGCGTATCGCTCGACACGAATAAGGCCGCATGGATAAAAGCCATCGAGAAAGATGGACTCAGCTGGATAAACCTCTCGTCGCTCAAGGGGTGGCAATGTGATCTCGTGCCGCTCTACAGCATCAAGGGAATACCTGCCCTCTTCGTGCTCGATGAGAACAACAACATCATCGCCACAGGACTGAAAGGCGAGCAACTGCAACGCTTCGTAGAGGAGAGGTTGAAATGACAAAGACAAGGATGAAGGCAACACGGAGAACTTTGTTCATGAAGTATTGACCCATAAAACAATAGCAATAATGAGAAAACTAATCACATTGACCCTGCTGGCGATAGCAACCTGGAGCACAGCACAAGAAAGAAAGTTTGTCATCAGAGGCGAGATGAGCAGCCCCGTCCTATGCTATAGTGACGAGACCATCAAGGAGGTTCGCCTCGACCATCTCGTAGACGGACAACCCGTCGTGGTGGCTACAGTGCCCGTCGAGGATGGTAAGTTTGTCATTGAAGGCATAGCCCCTGAGACATTGGGATTGTACAATATCACTGGATTCGATAACGGCAGCATACAGGTGTTCGTCGAAGAGGGTGAAATCAAGGTGGGTCCCTTCGATGCTGCCTACCCTGTGGGAGCCAAGGTGGGAGGTACGCCTAGCAATGACATCTATCAGGCTTACCTCGACCTTAACAGCCAATGCATCAAAGAGGCCAAAGCACGCATGAAAGCCGCGCAGGCTGTTATCCCCGATGAGGTAAAAGGCGACCCTGTGAAAGAGATGGAGTATACGTCACCCACATTCTATGTCAACAACATCCACTTCAAGGTGGCCTTCATGGACTTCATCTACCAGCACCTCGACTCACCTGTGGCGCTCTACATCATCAAGTTTGCCATGATGCCCACATTCACTACTGACGTGATACAGACCTTCCTCGACGCTGTACCATACGAACTGCGGAAATTCCCTATATACAAGGAGTTGATCAACGAGGTGAGAGCTGCCAACTTGAAGGTGGGTTCAGAGGCTCCCGATATCAGTGGACTCACACCCGAGGGACAGGAGGTCACATTGTCTGACTTCAGAGGTAAGTATGTGTTCATCGACTTCTGGGCAAGCTGGTGCGCACCCTGCCGTCGTGAGATACCCCACTTGAAGGAGGCTTTAGCTTACTCGGACAACAGCGACAGACTCATCGTGCTGAGCTACTCTATCGACAGCAAGCGGGCCGACTGGGTGAACTGCATCGCCAAGAACCAACTTACTCACAAGAACTGGGTACACATCTCTACACTCAAGGGGTGGAACAGCGAGGGTGCACAGCTCTTCAGTGTCAAAGGAGTACCCTTCACCGCACTCATTGATCCAGAAGGCAACGTCGTGGCATTCGGACTCAGAGGCGAAGAGATGGTAAAGAGACTCAAGAACATCGTAGACGGAAAGGAATAACCCACAATAAAAATCGACACACCTATGCGCAACAAGATAATAACAGCAATCGCAGCAATTGCCTGCACCATGGCAATGAATGCACAAGAGACCTGCGTCATCAATGGCCACATCGACAATTGCAAGCTGGCCGATGGCAAGAAGATAAAGGAGGTATATCTTACCTACACCAATGAGTTTGGCCATGTCGCTACTGTGGCCAAAGCTAAGGTGAAGAAGGGAAACTATACTCTTAAATGCGAACTTGCATCAGATGCTCCCGTCGAACGATACACCATAAGTGGATTTGGCGAAGGGCAGGGCATAAGCCTTTTTGTGGAACCAGGTGAGGTGATTGTGAGCACAGAGACTGCCACACAACCAGAACAGAGTACCATAGCGGGTACACCCACTAACGACACCTATGCAGCCTACGAGAGCATTGCCGTCGATGCACAGAAAGAAGTGGAGCGACAACTGGCAGAACTGGTAGCACTTCATGGTGAGGCGTGGCTCGAAAGCCCTGAAGGCAAGCAGGAAGCAAAGCGCATCAAGGCTAAGGAGAGCATCAAGAGTGAAGCCGAAGCACTGCGCTTCCTCATCGACCACAATGCTTCGCCCATGACACCTTGGGTCGTAGAGCATTCACTATTCCCCAAACTCAGTGCCGCCTATGCCGAACAGATGACCAAGGCCATGGCTACATCGCTGCACAATCACCCCTACTACCACTCATTGCGCAATGCCATGCTGGCCAGCACACTGAAGGTGGGCAGTGAGGCTCCTGATGCTACATTGATGCTTCATGACGGCGAATCTCGTCATCTCAGTGACTATCGTGGCAAGCACGTGATACTCAATTTCTGGAGCGACGAAGAACAGGCTGCAGCGATGATGGCGGAACTGAAGAATGTCTATGAGATAACCCGCGAAAAGGGCGATGAGTTTGTCATTATCAGCGTATCGCTTGAGAATGATAAGAATGTAATGGCTGCTGCAGTGAACCACCTCGGCGTAGACCTGGAAGGATGGATACATTCTTGTGATGGTGCGGGTGTGAGCTCTCCTACAGCTAAGCGCTACAATGTAGACAAGACGCCACGTATCATCCTCATCGAACCTGAAGGACATGCCGTATCGCTTGATATGGAGATAGACGAACTCGGCATGCGTGTTGAGCAAATCCTTTCGGGCGATCTCTATTATCTGGATATGGAGAAATAGTAGGCTCTTCAGAGACTCAGCTAAGTTAACAATACAGGCCTTCAAACTTAAGTTTGAGGGCCTGTATTATATGCTTAAGAATATCATTGAATAATGCTCTTCTCTTGATATTCGTTGAGTGTGGTTATCAATTGCTATTGATCTTGTGAGTTGCGCAATCAGCAATGCCATCAGGTCATCACTTCTTCAACTCGGGATAACTGATACGAGCATGATACATGGTGCGCAACTTCTCCTTGAACACTGCCTTGATGTCTGATATGTCCTTGAATGTGATGGGGCACGCAGCATAGTTTCCTTCTGAAACTTGGCCATCTATGATGCGATCTACGAGGTTGGCAATCTTCTCCTCGGTGTACTCGGGTAAGCTGCGTGAGGCAGCCTCCACAGCATCAGCCATCATGAGAATCGCTGTCTCCATAGAGTGTGGTGCCGGACCAGGATAGGTGAAGAGGCTCTCGTCGACCTCTTCGCCTGGATGCTCATTTTTGTATGAGATATAGAAATACTTGGCCTTGCTACATCCATGGTGGGTGCGGATGAAGTCCTTGATAGCCTCGGGCAAATGATGTTTCTCTGCTAAGCGAAGTCCGGCATTCACATGATTGATGATAATCTGTGCGCTCTTCTCGTAGGGCAGACAAGCATGCGGATTGGTAGTGCCTTGATTCTCCGTGAAGAATATGGGATTCTCGATCTTTCCTATGTCGTGATACATCGCTCCTGTGCGAACCAAGAGGCTGCTGGCACCAATCTTGTTGGCTGCAGCTGCTGCAAGATTGGATACTTGGATGGAGTGCTGGAAGGTGCCTGGGGCCTCCTCAGAGAGTTGGCGCAAGAGCTTGATGTTGAAGTTGGAAAGCTCCATCAACGTCACGTCAGAGGTGAAGCGGAACAGCTTTTCATAAAGCAACATCAGGGGATAGGTGAAGAGCAACAACACTCCATTGAGTAAGAAATGTGCAAAGATACCCCGATTGAAGGCTATGAGCGAACTCTTATTGATGAGTTCGTAGCCAAAATAGACGAAGCAGTAGGATAAGATTGCTACTAATGCTACACGGAATATCTGTGAACGCTCGGTGAGCTCAGTAAGTGAGTATATGGAAGCTATGCCGGCTGTGAGTTGTAACAAAACAAACACGAAGGGGTCGGGGACGAAAATCGAACACACCAAGGTAATCACCAGATGAGTCATAAAAGCGGTGCGAGCATCAAGAAAGACACTCACCATGACTGGCGCCATGGCAAAGGGAATAATCATCAGCGCACCTCCATTGGTCACAATTCCCGCCGCTGCAAGGGGGAATATTACTAGCTGTGTGGCCAAGAAAAGCAGTTTGTTGCGTTCATACAGATAGCTTCGGCGATAGTTGATGAGGTACATCACAAATGCGCCAATGAGTAGAACTACAAGCAGGACCTGTCCGATGAGCGTCATCTGTATGCCTTGCTCATCGATGCGTTTGTTGAGTTCGTTGCGATACGACACCAAGGCTTGGTAGATCTCCTCATCCACCATCTCTCCACTACCTATAATCTTTTGTCCCTTGAGGACTACACCACTATTGGGAGATATTGCATTGAGGGCTTCGCGTCGTGCTGCTTCCGACTTGGTAGCATCGTAACGTATGTTGGGGACAATGTAGTCGTTGAGGTTACTGTTTCGCAGAGCATAACGCCCCCAATGGGTGGTGTCGATGGACATAAGGCTCTCGTAGGCTTGCTGCACGGTGTATAGCTCCTCCACCCTGAAGGGCTTGGCTCGATGCTGCTCGATGAGCATGATAGTGCCTATGCTGTCGGCATTGAGGCGGGACAGATCGTTGCTGCTGATAATGCCATTGCTGTATATCTTCTGCAATTGGTCCGTGATCTTCTGCTGCAATCTAGTGCTGACGATATAGTGCAACTCACGGTTATAGAAGGCCGAGAATGAGTCCACAGCGGCTACGCCTATAGCATACTCCTTTGCGTAATAGGGGCGTTGGGCTGCCAATACCTCTGCTCGCTCACGCTCCAACGCGTCTTCGCTCTTGGTAACGGCAAAGTCGAATGGGGCCGTCAGTTGTTCATAACGCCAAGGTTTACCTTCTGTAAAATCAATATTGACAGCTTTCTCGCGAGGAAGGAAAAAGCTGATTGTTGTTACAACAGCAACAAATACTGTTGCAATGAATAGACGCTGTTTGGTGGCAGGTTTCATAGGCTATATGCTTGCAGTCAGATATGATGGTGCAAGGTACAAAAAAACTTTGAATGCTCCTAACTAATCTCGCAATAAAAAATCTTAATCAGGTAGGTACCATTTTATCCGAGGGATTACTCTTCCGAGGATGTTGATGGAGAATTGATGTTCACATCGACCGGTTCGGGTAGTATTTCGCTTGACTGTTCATCCACTGCGGTCGTCTCTTTTGGTGTGGTGTCTGCAGCCGCCAGTCTGGCCTCGTGTTGAGCGACAGCGTTCTTGTATAGTTCGCTCTTTTTGCGGATATGTCGTAAGGCTTCCTTAGCTGCCAATTGCTGGCTCTCCTTCTTGGAGTATCCGAAGCCTATACCAAACTCGAGCCCTTCGATGCAGACTCTAGTGCGAAATGTTGGGCTATTAGTGCCGACGGTGTTTTCTCCCACCAATTCAAAGTCTACCTTGTATTGTGTTTTCTGACTCCACTCTATGAGTTTACTTTTATGATTGTCATCCTCCTTGGACACCTTGTCAAGGTTGATATATTTTCCCATTAGTTGTTTGTCGAAGAAACGATAACAATGGGAATAACCACGATCGAGGTATATGGCTCCCACGAAAGCTTCGAAGGCGTTGCCCGAGATGAAGCTGTTGTGAGTGCGATTGATGTGGGTTGACTGTACCAGTTCCACCAATCCGGTCTCTTTGGCCAATCGGTTGAGGCTGCTGCGCTGCACAATCTTGCTACGCATGGAGGTGAGGAATCCCTCCTTTTTCTTAGGGAAATAGTGGTAGAGTATGTCGCTCACCACGGTTTCGATAACAGCGTCTCCAAGATATTCGAGGCGTTCGTTGTCCTTCTTTTGATCTTGAGGACGATGGTGGTTGAGCGAACGATGCATCAGTGCCTCTCGGTATATCTCTATATTTCGTGGATAGAATCCCATGATGCGTCGCAAGCTGCGTGCAAGGCCTTTGTCGGGACACGCAAGATAGTGGAGGAAATCTGTAAGTCTGCTTAGTGGCACAATAGGTAGGTATTAACAGTATAACAACAAAAAAGCCGCGTAATCGGAAAGCACCGATTACTACGACTTTTTATTTTATGATACTATCTGTGTATCGTAATTACTTCGCGTTGTTAGCGATGTAGTCGATAGCATCCTGTACGGTAGAGATGTTCTCAGCCTGGTCATCGGGAATTGACATGCCAAACTCCTTCTCCAACTCCATGATCAACTCTACTGTATCCAAAGAATCTGCGCCGAGGTCGTTAGTGAAACTTGCATTGGGGGTTACCTCTGACTCGTCTACGCCAAGCTTATCAACGATAATAGCTTTTACTCTTGCTTCAATTTCTGACATAATAGTAATGTTTTAAATGAATAAATATACTTAAAGCGATGCAAAGGAAATAAACTTTCTCTTTCTCTCCAAATATTTTGTCACTTTTCGCCACAAAACAGACGTTTTTTGGTCACTGGGACGAATAGAAGAGGTAATAGGTAAGGAAAACGGCACTACCTTTAGCTCTTCCCGAACAGCAGTTGAGCTGTGCTTCGGAAAACAACGATTAAATATTCGTGTTGTTTCGCTCGGCTTGCACTTATTTTAAACCGATTCTTGCAGGTCGAAGGTAGGCTGAATCTCAGAAAACTGCAAAAACATTTGCATTTTCGCTCAGTTTACACTACCTTTGCACCCGCAAATGCAAAAATATCAATTTTTTAATTTTTAAACCTATGTATTTAAACGCTGAGAAAAAGCAAGAAATCTTTGGACAGTACGGAAAGTCTAACACTGACACTGGCTCACCCGAAGCTCAGGTGGCATTGTTTTCATACCGTATTTCCCACTTGACGGAGCACTTGAAAA
>JAEIGA010014734.1_pt1 | contig 11899 bp, 10 predicted proteins | sample 9270691 | NCBI WGS metagenome assembly JAEIGA01 (sample SAMN17057246, study PRJNA624740) | gut metagenome | biome: biome; isolation source: fecal sample | host: Bos grunniens | place: China: Xizang | collected 2019
CAGCTCCACATGCGTAAGTTCAAGGATGGTGATACAATCACTATCGAGCCTTGGAGAGCTAAGGGATTCCCAGTAATCAAGGACCTCGTTGTAGACCGTCAGGCATACGATAAGATCCTTCAGGCAGGTGGATATGTTTCAGTAAGAACAGGTGGTGTTCCTGATGGAAACGTTATTCCAATTCCTTACGAGAAGGCTGAGGAGTCTATGGATGGTGCAGCTTGTATCGGTTGTGGTGCTTGTGCTGCTACATGTAAGAACGGTTCTGCAATGCTTTTCGTTGCTGCTCGCGTAAGTTCACTTGCTCTTCTCCCACAGGGTCAGGTTGAGGGTGCTAAGCGTGCTAAGGCAATGGTTGCGAAGATGGATGAGCTCGGATTCGGAGCTTGTACAAACACTCGTGCTTGTGAGATGGAGTGCCCTAAGCACATCACAGTTTCACACATTGCACGTCTTAACCGTGAGTTCCTTTGCGCTAAGCTTAAGGACTAATTGAATTAATTTTCAATTATAATACAAAGAGGTCACTTTATAGGTGGCCTCTTTTTGTTATATTTGCATTATTACAACAAAGAAAAATAAGTTATGAGAAGTTATTTTACCATCCTTTTAACCCTTGTTTTATCATTTACAACCCTTGCTGAGGAAGCAAAATGGCTCAGATATCCTTCTATTTCTCCAGATGGAAAAGAAGTGGCGTTTTCATATAAGGGTGATATTTATGTAGTGTCTTCTGAAGGAGGACAGGCTAGACAGATTACATCTAATAAAGCTTATGATTATTCTCCAATCTGGGCTCCTGATGGCAAGACTATAGCTTTTGCTTCTGACAGATATGGAAACTTTGATATCTATACAGTGTCCGTTAAGGGTGGTGCACCTAAGAGAGTGACTACGCATTCTGCTAAAGATACTCCTTGGACATTTACCCCTGATGGTAAGAATATTCTATTTACTTCTTTAATTCAGGATCCGGCTACTAGTGCTTTATTTCCAAAAGGTTCAATGACAGAACTTTATTCTATTCCTGTTGAGGGTGGAAGACCAGTTCAACTTCTTGCAACACCTGCTGAAGAAGTATCATTTATCGGAAATGGTAAAGATTTTATTTATCAGGACTGCAAGGGTGGTGAGAATATCTGGCGTAAGCATCATACATCTTCAATTACAAGAGATTTGTGGAAATACCAAGGTGGAAAACATGTAAAACTTACTGATTTTAATGGTGAGGATCGTTCTCCTAGAGTAGCTGCAGATGGAAATACTGTTTATTTCCTTAGTGAAAGAGAGGGTAGTTTTAATGTATATTCTTTCCTATTGAATAATCCTGGTTCTGTAACAAAGTTTACTAATCATAAAACTCACCCTGTAAGATTCCTTTCATTATCTAAGAATGGTGTTTTGTGTTATGGTTATGATGGTGATATTTACGTAAAGGATGGTAATAATTCTAAGAAACTATCTGTTACAGTCGAGTCAGATTTTTCTGATAATGGTTTAGCTAAGATAGATGTCAGAGGTGGATCTGATAATGCTGTATCGGCTGATGGAAAGCAGATTGCCTTTATAAATAGGGGAGAGGTCTTTGTTGTTTCCACTGAATACAAGACTGTAAAGAGAATTACTGAAACTTCTGAGGCTGAGGCAGATGTTGTATTTTCTCCAGACGGTAAGAAATTGGCTTATGCTTCTGAAAGAGAAGGAATCTGGAATATTTATACAGCAGAATTTACACGTAAGGAAGATATAAACTTCCCTAATGCAACGTCAATTGTAGAGAAACCTCTTTTTAAGAATATTAAGGTTGACCGTCGAGCACCTTCATTTTCGCCTGATGGAAAAGAATTGGCTTATATTGAAGGTAGAGATAAGTTGATGGTAATGAATATTGAGTCTGGTAAGACTCGACAGATTACTGATGGTAGCAGTTGTTTTTCAACAGGAGGAGTATTTGATTATAGTTGGTCACCAGATGGAAAGTGGTTTACTTTAAGTTATTGTGCTAGAAATCATTATCCATATAATGATATAGGAATTATAAGTGCAAAGGGTAGTGAGGATATTATTAACCTAACGGAAAGTGGTTACACAGATCACTCTCCTCAGTGGGTACTTGATGGTAATGCTATTCTGTTTAAGTCAGAACGTTATGGAATGAGAAATCATGCTTCATGGGGAACTCTTGAGGATGCTATGATTGTGTTCCTTAACAGAAAGGCCTTTGAGGATTTTAATATGAGTGAAGAGGAGTTGGAGTTGATGAAGGCTATTGAAAAGCTTGATTCAGAGGCTAAATCTGAGGATAAAAAAGAGGAAAAAGATAAGAAAAAGAAGATTGAGGATATAGTTGTTGAGTTGGATAATATTGAGGATAGAATAGTAAGACTCACACCTTCTTCTTCTAATCTTGGAAGCCTTGCTCTCAGTAAGGATGGAAAGCACTTGTATTATCAGGCTTCTTATGAGAGTGGAATGACATTGTGGAAGTATGATATTAAGAAGGGTACACCATCTAAGATCAGCTCTGCAAGAGGTGCAATGAAATGGAATTCAAAGCAGGATGTACTATATATTCTTGGAAGTAGTTTCTCAAAACTTAAGAAGGATTCTAAGTCCATTGAGCCTATTTCAGTAAGTGCTGAGATGCTTATTGATCTTGCTGCTGAAAGAGAATATATGTTTAACCATGTGTACAGACAGGAGAAGGAGCGCTTCTACAATAAGGGTATGCACGGTGTTGATTGGGAGAGTTTGACTAAGGATTATAGAAAGTTCCTCCCTTATATCAATAATAATTATGATTTTGCAGAGCTTTTAAGCGAATATCTCGGCGAATTGAATGTATCCCATACCGGAAGTGGTTATAGGGCTTTACAGGGCTTTGATAGGGTAATTACGGCCAATTTAGGAGTGTTCTTTGACCTTACTTGGGAAGGTGATGGCTTAAAAGTGGCTGAAATAGTCGATATGGGACCATTTGACAAGTCTTCTTCTAAACTTGAGGCAGGTGATATTATTACAGCTATTAATGGTGTTAAAATATTGAAGAATGAGGATTATTTCCCATTACTTGACCGTAAGGCTGGCAAGAGAACTTTGGTTTCTATAAAGAAGGCCTCAGGGGAGGAAGTTGAAATGGTTACTGTTCCTATTAGTCAGTCTAAATTCAACGAGCTTCTTTATAAGAGATGGGTTAAGAATAACGCTGCCAAGGTTACTGAACTTTCTGGTGGAAGACTTGGTTATGTTCATATTGAAGGTATGAATGATAAGAGCTTCCGTACAGTTTATTCAGATATTTTAGGACGTTATAACCATTGTGAGGGTATCGTGATTGATACTAGATTTAACGGTGGTGGACGCCTCCATGAGGATATTGAGGTATTATTCAGTGGTCAAAAGTATCTGACTCAGGAAATCAGAGGTAAGGATGCTTGTGATATGCCTAGCCGCAGATATAATAAGCCTTCAATCATGTTGATGGGAGAGGCAAATTACTCTAATGCTCATGGTACTCCATGGGTGTATAAATACAAGAATATGGGTCTTCTTGTAGGAAAACCAGTGCCAGGTACAATGACTTCTGTAAGTTGGGAGACTCTTCAGGATCCGACTCTTTATTTCGGAATTCCTGTTGTCGGTTATCGCAAGGCAGACGGAGGATATCTTGAGAATGATCAGTTGAATCCTGATATCGACGTAGAAAACACTAAGGAACTTGTAGTTACAGGTCGTGATGAGCAGCTTGAAGCTGCTGTAAAGGCACTTTTGAAGCAGCTTGATAACAAATAATTAACCTCTTTTATACAGTAATACCTTAGTTTTAAAAACCGTGACCGCCCGTGGTCCCGTGAACGGGAGGGGCCCACTCCCAAGAGTGGGAGGGATTTAGTTTTTGAAACTAAGGTATTACTGTAATATATTGTGTTTATATTACCAGAGGAAATTATCGAAAGGATAACGTCCGGCGTGGATTTCTGCCACCATCTTATAAAGGTCGCCGCGAAGTTTGTCGATTCCGATCTTCTCACGGGCTGAAATGAATATGCATGGAGTGTTCTCCTTTGCAATCCAGCTGTTCTTGAACTCATCAAGAGTATAATTTTCCTGTCTTTTAGGCTCTAGAGAGAACTCATCATACTCTTCATATCTATAAGCATCAATCTTATTGAATACGACGAAAATAGGCTTATTTATAGCCTTGATATCCTTAAGAGTTTCCTCTACTACTCGAATATGATCTTCAAAGTTAGGATGTGAAATATCCACTACATGCATGAGGATATCAGCCTCACGTACCTCATCAAGTGTACTCTTAAATGCCTCTACAAGCTGATGAGGAAGTTTACGGATAAATCCTACTGTATCACTAAGCAAGAATGGTACATTCTCAATAACTACTTTTCTAACTGTAGTATCAAGTGTGGCAAATAGCTTATTTTCCGCAAAAACGTCGCTTTTAGACAATAAATTCATCAAGGTACTCTTTCCTACGTTTGTATATCCTACAAGTGAAATACGGACCAAAGAACCTCTATTTCCGCGCTGTGAGGCCATCTGTCTGTCAACCTTCTTCAGCTGTTCCTTCAATTTTGAAATCTTATCCTGAATAATTCGACGGTCAGTTTCAATCTGAGTCTCACCAGGACCGCGCATACCGATACCTCCTTTCTGTCTCTCCAAGTGTGTCCACATTCTTGTAAGTCTTGGAAGAAGGTATTGATACTGAGCAAGTTCTACCTGCATTTTAGCGTATGCAGTTTTTGCTCTCTGAGCGAAAATATCAAGGATAAGATTAGTTCTGTCTAGGATACGAATATTGAGTTCACGCTCGATATTACGGAGCTGGGTAGGGGAGAGTTCGTCATCAAAGATTACAACTTCAATTTCATTCTCCTCACAATACTCCCTGATTTCCTGAAGTTTACCACTTCTGATATATGTTCTTGAATCAGGTCTATCTACCCTCTGAATAAACTTTTTTACACCTATAGCTCCTGCTGTCTCAGCAAGAAACTCTAGTTCATCAAGGTATTCATTAATCTGGCGCTCATCATCGCCCTGCTTGATAACACCTACAAATACGGCTTTTTCTTGATGTTGTTCTACTGTAATTTTGGCCATAATTTTCGAATAAATAAGGCCGATCAAAATCCTTTGGTCGGCCTTACAAATATTTGATTCTTAAATAATTATCTCAACTGGAAGATAACAGGGAATGTGTAAGTTACAGGAACTGCACGGTCTCTCTGCTTACCTGGCTTCCACTTTGGAGACATAGAAACTACGCGAACAGCCTCTTTGTCAAGTGATGGGTCAACACCACGAAGAACCTTTACTTTAGTAACGCGACCATCCTTCTCAACTGTAAACTGAAGAGTTACACGACCCTGTACACCATTTTCCTTAGCAATTTCAGGATATACAAGTCTCTCGTTCACCCACTTAGAGAACATGTTAGCGTCTCCACCGTTGAATGAAGGCTTCTCCTCTACGAGCTGGAATGGAATAGCTTCCTCTTCCACAACCTCCTCAACAACTTCTACGTAGTCCTGAATCTCAACACCAAGACTTGCATCGTCCTCGAGGTTGATGATATTGTTCTCAAGCTCGATGTTGTCATCAACGATGTCGATCTGGTCAGAAAGAATAGGAATCTTAACCTCAGCTGGTGGAGGTGGAGGAGTCTCCTGAGTAATAGGGATAATCTCTTCCTCAGCTTCAATCTCAGTTGTATCCTCAAGATTTGAAACGCTGATTTCTTCCTGCTTCCACTCGAATGCAACAAATGTAACCAAGAGTGAGATAACGAGTCCGATCTCTAAGAAAAGAAGTTTCTTGTTCTCAAGACTGGCTTTTTCTGTCTTTTTGATTTCCATATCTATTTAATTTTTTCTAGTCTGGTATTTTGCCCGGTAAAGGTAGAAATAATAATTTTTATTTCAAACTTTTTATACATTTTGTAGCTTTGCATAAAATTAAGATTTTATGATTTCTTACTATTTCGAAGATACAGACTTTGTTTTTAAGGGTAAAACACTTAATAATCGTTGGTTACGCCTTGTTGCTGAGAGCGAAATCAGACGTATTGGAGATATCTCAATAATTTTCTGTTCTGATAATTATATTCTCGACGTTAATCAGAAATATCTTCAACATGATTACTTCACTGATATTATAACTTTTGATTACTGCGATGGAGACAAACTCTCTGGTGATCTTTTTATCAGTGTTGATACAGTTAGAGATAATGCGATTGAGTATGGTAGTGAATTCAAGGAGGAACTCAATCGAGTAATGGTACATGGTCTTCTTCATCTTATCGGTTATGATGATCATACCGATGAGGATGTTGCCGAGATGAGAAGTAAGGAAAATTATTATCTTTCATTGAGAGAGCTCTTATAATATGCAGGGTAAATACGATGTTATTGTTGTAGGTGGTGGTCATGCTGGATGTGAGGCGGCAATGGCGGCTTCAAGAATGGGTTCTTCTGTGCTTTTAGTGTCTATGGACATGAATAAATTTGCGCAGATGTCTTGTAATCCAGCTATCGGTGGAATTGCTAAAGGACAGATAGTCAGAGAGATAGATGCACTTGGAGGTTATACTGGTATAGTAACTGATGCCTCAACTTTGCAGTTCAGAATGCTTAATAGGTCTAAGGGACCAGCTATGTGGAGTCCCCGTGCACAGTGTGATAAAGTGCTATTTTCTTTATACTGGCGAAAAATACTCGAAAGTGCCTGTAAATTAGACCTTTACCAAGATACAGTGACCGATTTTCTTTTCTCTGGTTCAAAAATCACGGGCATTCGTACGACTACTGGAGCAATATTCAATTCTCAGACGGTTATCTTAACCGCCGGAACCTTCCTTGATGGACGTATGTTTATCGGTCGCACTATGTTCGAGGGTGGTCGTATCGGAGAACTTCCTTCACATGGCTTGACTGCTCAACTAGTTTCGATGGGTGTCAAGACAGCAAGAATGAAAACAGGTACTCCTCCTCGAATTGATATTTCATCTGTTGATACTTCAAAGATGATCCATCAGTGGGGAGATGAGAATCCTGACAAGTTCTCATACTTGCCTTACCTTTCTACAGCTCAAAACGGAACACCTCAGCTTCCATGTTTTGTTGTTCATACTAATGAGAGAGTTCATGATACTTTGAGGAGTGGCTTTGCTGACTCTCCTCTTTTCTCCGGATTGATAACAGGTATTGGTCCTAGGTATTGTCCAAGTATTGAGGATAAGCTTAGAACTTTTGCTGGTAAGACAGAACATCAGCTTTTCCTGGAACCAGAGGGTAGGGGAACAAATGAATACTATCTTCAAGGATTCTCTTCATCTCTTCCGTTAGAAGTTCAGATGGAGGCACTTCATCAGATTGAAGGTTTGGAAAACGCAAAGGTTTATCGTCCGGCATATGCAGTCGAGTATGATTATTTTGATCCGACTCAGCTTAAACCTACACTTGAATTAAAGAATATCGATGGACTCTTTCTTGCTGGCCAGGTTAACGGTACTACTGGTTATGAGGAGGCAGCTGCTCAGGGATTGATTGCAGGTATGAATGCACATCTTAAGGTAGCCGGAAAAGATCCGTTTATCCTTAAAAGAGATCAGGCTTATATTGGAGTTTTAGTTGATGATCTTATTACTAAAGGTGTTGATGAACCTTATAGAATGTTTACATCTCGTGCTGAGTATCGTATTCTTTTGAGACAGGATAATGCCGATTTGCGCCTGACACCTGCATCTTATGAATGTGGTCTCGCAGATAAATTCCGCTATGACTATACAATGCGTAAATATGAGTCAGTTGAAAAATATAATACATTCTTTGCTGATGCATCGGTAAAACCGGAGAATGTTAATCAGTATTTGAGTGAGGTGGGTTCAGCTGAGATTAACTCTAGAAAGCGTATTGCTGATCTTATTTCAAGACCACAGACAAATATTCACTCTTTATTTAATTATGTTCCACGTGGAACTTTTTCTAAATTCAATATAGATAATGAAACAGAATTTGTATCTCCATTGAAGTTTATATTGAAGGAAGGAGTAGAGTATTCTAATCTTGTAGAGTATGCTTCACGCCAGGAATTGAATGATAAATTTATTCCTGACTCACCTTTATCTTATAAGGATGCAGCGATAGTTTTAATGTATAATACAGATTACCCAATTGTGAAATTGAATGCATCTGATCTTAATGTTAAAATCAAGGAAAATTATAAGAGGGAAGTCTTGGATTCTTCTGAAATAGCTATCAAATATAAGGGTTATATTCAGCGTGAGCAGCAGATGGCTGATAAGATTATGAGACTTGAAAATCTTATAATACCTGAGGATTTTGATTTTGATAGAGTAGAAAGTTTATCAATTGAGTGTAGGCAGAAACTAAAGAAATATGCTCCTAGAACTATTGCACAGGCTTCTCGAATATCGGGAGTTTCGCCAGCTGATATATCCGTGCTTCTAGTCTATTTTGGTAGATAATTTAAAAGGTGTTCCACGTGGAACATCTTTGTTTATAAAATTATTTTATGATAGCTTTTGGAGCGATTTTCGGATAATATTTTCAACTGTTGCTGTTGGATCCTCCTTTAGAACGGCATTTACGGCTTTATTTACATTAACTTTTGTAAACCCAAGCATTATTAATGCTGTTGTAGCTTCTTCTGATGCTTTATTGTCTACCTGAGTAAATAAAGCTGACATATCGGTTTCTCCACCCTTCACAACTTTGTCTTTGAGTTCTATGATTATTCTCTGAGCACTCTTCAGACCGATGCCTTTTACGCTCTTTATTCTGCTTACATCTTCTGAAAGTATAGCGTTTTGTATCTCTTCTACTGAAAGCGATGAGAGCATCATTCTAGCAGTTGACGCACCTACTCCAGAAACTCCAATGAGAAGTCGGAACATCTTTCTTTCTTCCTTTGTAGCGAATCCGTAATAGAGTTCCTCATCCTCTCTGAGATAGTGGTGAATATAAACGGTTGCGTCCTTTTTTCCGTCAAGAACTGAATATGTCTGCACTGAAATTAAGATATTGTATCCGATACCATGACATTCGAGCACTATGTCTGTTGGGGTGAGTTCGATTATTTCGCCTTTAATGTAGTCAATCATAACTTTGTCTTTTTGCAAAATTATGATAAAATCTGCTCAAAAGAAAGATAAGTTTTGTTAAATTTGCAGGCTTATTGCGTGTATGCGCGCATGTATGTATCTATGTTGACATTAACTGAAATAAGAAATCTATTTCCAGCGCTTTCCAGAAAAGTGTATGGTAAGGATCTCGTGTATCTTGATAATGCTGCTACTAGTCAAAGACCGCAGATGGTTCTTGATAAGTGGCTTGAGATAAGCGCGTATTCAAATGCAAATATTCATAGAGCTGTTCATAGGCTTGCTGATGAGGCTACTCAGGCATACGAGCAGGCCAGAGATTCTGTAAGAGAATACTTGAATGCATCTGAACGAGAGGAGATAGTATTCACCAGCGGAACTACTGCTGCCATTAACCTGGTTGCTTTTTCTTTCGGAGAGGCTTTTGTCAACGAGGGTGATGAGGTAATAGTCAGTGAGGCTGAACATCATTCGAATATAGTTCCTTGGCAGTTGATGTGTCAGAGAAAGAAGGCGGTGCTGAAGGTTCTTCCTGTTGATGATAATGGATATCTGATGGTAGAAAAATTGGATGAGCTTCTAACCTCTCGCACAAAGATTCTTGCTGTTACACATATCTCCAATGTTTTGGGAATAATAAATCCTATTGAGGATATTATTTCTAAATGTCATTCAAAAGGAGTTCCTGTGCTGGTTGATGGTGCTCAGGGAATAGTTCATTGTTCTGTTGATGTTCAGAAATTAGATTGTGATTTCTATGTATTCTCAGGACATAAACTCTATGCTGCAACTGGAACAGGTGTCCTTTATGGAAAGAAACGTTGGTTAGATGCTATGCCTCCATATATGGGAGGTGGAGAGATGGTAGGAAACGTAAGTTTTGCTGAAACCACATACGCTCCTCTTCCTCTTAAGTTTGAAGCTGGAACTCAGAATTTTGCTTCAGTAGCCACATTTATTCCTGCTCTTGAATTATCTAAACAGTTGAGTAATAAAGAGTTAGAGAATTATAACAATGAGGTAAGGGATTTTGTTTTGAATGCCTTATTGTCTGATTCTCGTATTAAACTCTATGGTGTTCCTCGTGGAACAAATGAGGATAAGATAGCTCTTTTCTCATTTATGGTTCAAGGTGTGCATCATGAGGATTTAGCTCTTATTTTGGATAAGATGGGTGTTGCAGTACGTTCGGGACAGATGTGTGCAGAACCTTTGATGGATAGAATGGGAGTAACAGGAATGCTTCGTGCTTCGTTTGCACCATATAACACAATGCAGGAAGCTGAGTATTTTATTAAATGCTTGAATAAAGCGATTACAATGTTGGAGTAAAAGATTATGACATTGATAGAAGCGGAAAACGCCATTATCGAGGAGTTCTCGATGTATGAAGAATGGCTTGATAAATATGAATATCTTATTGAACTCGGTAAGGCTTTGACAGATTATCCTGAGGAGGCCAAGACTGATGATAAACTTATAAAGGGTTGTCAGTCGCGTGTTTGGTTGGATTATAAGATTGAGGAGGGAAAGATTGTATTTAATGCTGATAGTGATGCGATAATTACTAAGGGAATTATTTCTCTGCTTATCGGCTTATATTCCGGCAGAACAGCTCAAGAGATACTTTCTTCTGATTTTTCCGTAGTGGAGAAGATCGGGCTTAAGGAGAATCTTTCACCGACCAGAGCCAACGGCCTTGTGTCAATGATTGCAAAAATTAAACAAATAGCTGGCGAGAATCAGTAGAAGATTCTTCGCGTACGCTCAGAATGACATTATCATGAATTTGGAAAGAGATATAATTAGAGCGCTAAGACAGGTGTATGATCCGGAGATACCGGTGAATGTGTACGACCTGGGACTTATTTACGAGATTAAGGTAAATGAGGAGCACGAGGTATATATCCAGATGACTCTTACAGCACCTAATTGTCCTATGGCAGATTATGTGGTTGCACAGGTAAAAGAGGCTGTGGAGGATGTTCCTGGAGTGGTTAGTGTAGAGATTGATCTGGTTTGGGAGCCAATTTGGGATAGAAGCAGAATGAGTGAGGAGGCGTTGGTTGAACTTGGACTTGATGTTGACTGAAGGTCTGAAGGGGAGTCTGAAAATGTGTTGATGGGAGCTGCTCAGAGGAAGGATAATAGAGTAGGATTAGGAGAGGGGATGGTGCAGGTAGATTTATATTTATCGTTGGGCTCAAATATGGGCGACAGAGCGGCGAATATTGAGAATGCTGTATCTTTACTTAATATTGAACTAAAAACGCCTTATAAGGCTATTTCTTCACTTCTGGAGACAGAGCCTTGGGGTTTTGAGTCAGAGCAGAAATTTTTGAATGCTGCAGTTCACTATAAATTGCAGTTGAAGGAAGGATATAATCCGGAAGCTGAGGCTTTGATGATATTGGAGATTTGTAAGGATATAGAGAGAAGGTTGGGAAGAAAAGAGGGTGTTGAGTATAATGAAACAGGGGAGAGAGTATATCACAACAGGCCGATAGATATAGATATTTTGCTATTCGGTGACCATAAGATTGATTGTCCGGAACTTACAATTCCGCATAAATTGATGTATGAGAGGGATTTTGTGATGGTTCCGTTGAAACAGATCCTTCGCTGACGCTCAGGATGACAGATAGAATGTTAAATTAAAATTATATAGAATTATGACACAGGAAGAACTATTTAAAATTTTGGTAGCTCACTGTAAGGAGTATGGATTCATTTTCCCTTCAAGTGAGATTTACG
>JAEIGA010014735.1_pt1 | contig 11899 bp, 9 predicted proteins | sample 9270691 | NCBI WGS metagenome assembly JAEIGA01 (sample SAMN17057246, study PRJNA624740) | gut metagenome | biome: biome; isolation source: fecal sample | host: Bos grunniens | place: China: Xizang | collected 2019
ACCTTTTCGGTCTTATGTCCGATGGCGGCGTGCACTCGCACAACACCCACCTCTACGGTCTTTTGGAACTCGCTAAAAAAGCAGTTTGTTCATTGAAAATCAATCATCCCGTGACCGAAAGATATTCTAACGGTGTTGCTTTGACGCCACCTATGGGATGGTCGAGCTGGAATCTTTTCAGAAATAAAATCGATGAAAATCTGATTTATGAAACCGCAAAAGCTATGAAGGAAAGCGGACTTGCTGAATGCGGATATCAGTATGTTAACATCGACGATTGCTGGCAGTCATCGTTCAGGGATGAACAGGGGAGGCTCCAGGCTGATTTCGGCACTTTCCCGAACGGAATTAAAAACCTTGCTCAACGAGTTAATGAACTCGGCTTAAAGCTCGGAATCTATTCATCAAACGGCACGCTGACTTGCGAAGATTTGCCTGCAAGTCTCGGGAATGAAGCGATTGATGCGGATACATTTGCCGAGTGGGGCGTTGAATACTTCAAATACGATTTTTGCCATAATATCCCTATTCCTGCTCTTGCACCGAAGCTTGACAGAATCATAATATCCGATATCGAAAACGAAAATATTATTTCTCTTTGCGTTGACCAGGCGCATCTCAGCGGCTCTGCAAAGCTTGTTGCCGATGAAAAAATGACCGCAGGAATTTATCTCACGGGTCTTTCGGCCAATGCAGGTGCCTGCGAATTCAGAGATATCGAAGTCGGGAAATCTGGCGATTACATCGTCACGCTTTGCTTCAGAAAAGAAAACAGTGGCGATAAATTCTGCGAATTGCTCGTAAACGGTAAAGATAGTTATTCCGCTTATCTCCCTGCAACTAAAAGCTTTACCCGTGAAGGCAGGTACCAGGTCAGAATCAAGCTTGAAGAGGGCCTTAACACTCTTAAGATTTATAATCCTGTTTCTTCTGCATTTGACAGCGCGGTTATTCAGTACACAAACATGGGCAAAGAGCTCAAAAGAGCAACCCGTCAATACGCATTAAAGAACGGCACACCAGAAAAACCGATTGTCTATTCAATCTGTGAATGGGGATACAACCGCCCGTTCATCTGGGGTAAACAGGCAGGTAACCTCTGGCGTATAACGCCCGATATTATGCCGAACTGGACTTCGGTTGTCGGTATTTATGAAATTGCCGTGCTTCTGTATAAGCACGCAGCTCCCGGTGGCTGGAATGACCCCGATATGCTCGAAGTCGGCAACGGAACGCTTAGTTACGAAGAAAACAAGTCTCATTTCACTCTCTGGTGCATGCTTGCCGCGCCTCTGATGCTCGGCAATGATATCCGAGATTTTGTTAACCCCGACGGCTCGGTTGATAAGGATCATCCGACTTATCAGATTGTATCAAACCGTGACGTTATCGCAATTGACCAGGATCCTCTTGGTATGCAGTGCAGAAGAGTCAACACAAACGGTGCGGAAGACGTACTTGTGAAACCCCTTGCCAATGATGAATTTGCAATTTGTTTCTTCAATAAATCAAAGAATCCGACGATAATGTCTTATCCGATAAGCAAGGTGGTTGGCGAAACGTTTGTTACAACCGAATTTTCCGAAAATTACCTCGTGAAAGACCTTTGGGAAAAGAATGAATTTACAGTTAAAGATACCCTTGCAACTGACGTTCCCGGGCACGGTGTAAAAATTTTCAGAGTGAAGAAGGTTTGATTATGTTTTTTTCCAAGAAGTTTAAAAACGGCGCCGGAGCATACTCTATTCCGCTTATTCGCCTTGATGAAAAGCCTTCGGTTTCAATTCCCGAAGAACTTGAATATCTGTTTGAAACACAGGTTGTTGACGATGCTCTCGATTATCTCGGTCATCCTGATTCTGTTCTTTTCAAAGACGGCAGGATTATGACTGTTTACCCTTCGGGTCACGGCAAGGGCGCAATCAGAGGGAAAATCAGCTTTGACGGCGGCAAGACTTATTCTTCCGACATTTCAAATCAACCCGAATCCTGGGATACTTCAAGAGAAACGCCAACTGTTTACAGGCTTGAGTTTTCGAACGGAACGCATGATAAAATTCTCCTTGTTTCAGGTAATCCCGATTGGCATGACGGCAAAGGCACTGTCGGCGGTTTCAATTTCTCGCTTTCCGATGATGAAGGCGTAACTTGGACCGAATTTGAACGCTGTTTCCTTATGAAAGACGGCTATAATTATGTTACCATCGTTGCAATGGCTTCATTAACCAGACTTAAGGAAAACGGAAAGTTTGTTGATAAGTGGATGGGATTCTTCCATGACCCGCAGTTTGTCAATTATAAAACCATTCTTTCTTTTGAAGACGGAAAACCTGTTTGGAGCGTTCCTGAGCCCTATTTTTCAGCTTACAGGGAGATAGAAAAGCAGGTCAATATGTGTGAAGTTGAAGTTGTACGTTCTGATTGCGGCAAAGGCGACGAGCTTTGCCTCATCGCTCGCAGTAACAATAAGAATCATAATTCGATTATTTCGTTCTCTTCTGATGAAGGCAAAACCTGGTCAGAGCCGAGATACGCTCCTTCTGCTCTTAACGGTGAACGTCATAAAGCCGATTACACTTCCGACGGCAGACTTTTCATAACCTTTCGCTCAATCGAAAGAGGGAAGAGCAGGGTTAGGGCAAACAGACCCATTAAGGCTGTTTCTTGGTTCAGTGAAGGCTGGGTTGCTTGGGTCGGTACTTACGAAGACCTCAAAAACGGCAGCGAAGGTCAGTACAGAATCAAGCTTGCTCACACTTACCTTGACTTTCAGTCAAAGCCTGCTCTTTCAGCTAATGCCGACACGGGCTACTGCGGCAATGTTGTGTTTGACGATGATATGATTGTTACGTCAACTTACGGTCAGTTTGGTCTTAAAAATGATGACGGAAAGTATAAAACATATGTTGTTTCCAAACGAATTAAACTCACCGATATTGATAAGCTTTATAATCTGATAAAATAAAAATTGCGGCTTGCAGATGCAAGCCGCTTTTGGTTTTATAATATTACTTTTTGAGGCATGCCGTCTTCTTCTCTTGATTTATCGGCAAGGAAGACTGCAAGGTGGCCTGAAAGTGAGTCCTGAATACTTGTGCAGGAAACCGATGCTTCTTCGTTTCTGCAATAAGCTACAAAGTCTCTGACAAGGTCAAGGTCACCGCCGCCGTGTGTATCGTTATCGATTCTTAGGTCAAACATTGTGTCTGAGTGTTCGCAGCCGGGTCTGTGGTCAATTTTTGAAAGGACAAATTCTCCCTTTTCAAAATCGCCTTTGATAACACCCTTTGTGCCCGTGATATGAATCGTTCGTGTTCCGTAGCTTGTGCCGCCGACCATATTGTGAACGCCTGTTGCGCCGTTTTCGAAGAATACACTTACCGTCTGGTGGTCAACTACGTTGTTATCGCTCTTGTACGCACAGACGCCGTATGGGCTCGTTTTGAGCAGATTGGTCTTATCCTCTATTGTGGGATTCTCGACGTTTTCGAGGGCATCCCAGACGTAGAAAGACCATCTGTCGGGGTGGTTGAGGTAAATACCCTTTGCAGAATAAAGACATTCATCAACAAGCGGACAGTCAACAAGGCATCTTGTGCCTGCGTTAGCCGGGGCGTTTTCTTTAACAAATTGCTTGTTGCAACCGAAGCTTGAAATAAGCTTTGGCTTCGTTTCGCTCATAAGCCACATCATGATATCAAGGTCGTGGCAGCATTTTGCAAGCAGCATGGAGCTATGACATTTATCGGAATTGTTCCACTTGCCTCTGACGTGGCTTGTGGACATATGATGATAGCTTACGTATTCACATGTCTGTATGCTGATAATTTCGCCGATTTCTCCTGCAAGAATCAGATCCTTGATTTTTCTGTAAAAAGGAGCATAACGAAGAACAAAACAAACCATAACTTTTCGGCCGTATTCTTCCGCAACCCTAACAAGCTCTCTGGCTTCCTCTTCATTAACCGCAAAAGGTTTTTCGAGCAGAACGTCATATCCTGCCTTTAAAAGCGGGATTGTTGTTTCAATATGAATATGGTCCATTGTGCCGTTGATAACCGCATCGGCAAACTTCGGCGCCTGCGCAAGCTCCTGAGCGGTTTTGAACACCTTGTCGGCAGGGATAGAAAACCTTTTTGCGATGGTGTTTCTTCTGTGCTCGTCAGGGTCGGCAACGCCGACGATTTCCATTTTGTCGCTTTCGAGCTCCGCAAGCTGGGCATAAGTGAGGCTGCGGTGACCGCCGCCGACGATGATTGTCTTTAAGGGATTCTTCATGATGAGTTAAACGCTTTCTTCCACTTGGATTTTTATTTCGTTGTTTTCTTTAGTAATTTCTTCGCTGATTTCTTTACGTCTTTGCATAAGTTCAGAATACATTCTGTTACGCAATTCACCTGAGAGGGGATATAAGAACTTCGGGATAACCGAAAGAATACCCGTCAGCTGGGGGATTCCTGTGCAAAGAGCGAAAAGCCACCATTTTGTTTTATCGGTCTGCGTGCCGATCTGAATTCCCTGCTGATAGCCGATACCACTGAGAATCAAGCTCTTTACGGAATTCATAACAATGTTCTGGATTTTTGTAATAAGACTTCTTGCAACGCCGATGGTTGCTTCAACTCTGTAACCGTTCTTCCATTCGCAATAGTCCATAGCTTCGTTGTAAAGTTCAGCTTTGACAACTTTTCTGATACCGAATGCCCATTTGTCAAACCATGCCTGTATCCCAAACGAAACAGCCATCAGTATCGGCTTCCGGTAATTGTTTTTTATTGAACCGAAGGCAAAAAGAAGAAGATACCAGAATCTGGTGTATAAATCTTCAAATACCCAGATAGCTTTTGATGAAAACTTTTCTCTTATCGGCTTTACGAATGCATAGCTGATACTTCCGTTTAAACCTGACGGCAGGTTTGCTAAAGTTAAAAGCGATGCGGAACCGAGAACATCGATGAAATAGTTGTTTGTGCTACCGCTGACGCTGAAGCCGCCAAGAAAATCCGATATTGTGATAAGCAGAACGGGGTAGTTGTTAAGAACGGCTTTCAATCCTTGCTTAACGCTTGGAGCTTCTATCGATTGGGTTACTCTTTCTCTTGAAACAAGGAAGAAATAAAGCGTGAAAATACATGAAATAATGCTTGTTCCCAAACCCATAGCAAGGAATACGTTCTGCAACTTCCATTTGATTATGTTATTGTTTATAAGGTCAATGATAACGCCCATTATGTAGTTGGGCATGTCTTCGCCCATATAGCCCGTCAGAAGTTCAGCCATAGTTATAAGCCGAGTTCGGTCGTTCGGGTGGGGAGTGACGGTCGTCATATAACCCGATTTGGCTATGCTCGTGAACGTGCCTGCCGTTTCGTTAACAACGTTGAAGGCAAAATAATAGATAAGCTTCGGGATATGGGTGCCTGAAGTGCCGGGAAAAAAGAAAGGTAAAAGCCAGTACAAAGCACCGAGCAAAGTCATCGGTATCTGGAATGTTACAAGATAAGGTCTGAACTTACCCCATCTTGTTCTTGTTTTATCAACGATAGTTGCAATAATTGGGTCGTTTATAATATCCCATGCGCCTGTGAAAAGACTGACCAACGCATTTGTTTTGAAATCGATTTTAACAACGTCCCATATAAATCTGTCCATATAAGCGTTGATATTGAACGCGTTGGAAAAATCGTTCAGAAGATACGCAAGTGTTTCCTTGTTGCCGACGTAGCGCCTGTCGTGGACACTGAATTCAGATATTGTGCGCTGAGGTTGATCGGTCATAATTTTTCTCCCGTTTCATTTTTTATTCCGAAAGAAAAGCGTTGCGGAATAAATTTCCGCAACGCCCGATGAGACACACTTAAATCAAAGTCCTTTAACAGCTTCCTTGAGAGCTGCCATTTCATCTTTGCTGAGGGTTACGCCTTTGCCCATTTTTTCATGGTCGGGGGCCCACTCTCTGATGTCATATTTGGGATCTCTTCCGTTCCAGCTGATAAGGTTGAGTTCTTTTGTCCAGCCCTTGGGATTTTCGGAAAGAACTGCTACGGATTCAACGATTTCATAAGTAAATTCAGGCATGACTTTTCTCCTTTCAAGTATTTTTCATAGTTATTATAATATAAATATTTAAACTTGTAAACTATTATTTTTAAAAAAGTTGATGTTTTTACAAGTTTTTTCGTCTGTTTTAATGAATATTTCGCGATCCTATTGAATAAAATGTTATAACAAAAAACGGAGAGGAGAAAATCATGAATCCAAAATATTCAACAGCTGATATATCAAAATATAATTCCGTCTTTGAAAATTGCGTCGAATGCGCTGCTGAAAGCGTGCTTTCCATGCCCGATTATTGCCCTGAAATCAAGCGCATTCTAAAATCATATGTTCAGGTCAATAACGTAACAGTGATCAGGAATTCGGGTTTTGCCGATATAAAAGCAGATACTTTTTTCAGGATTATTTACGTTGGCGAAGACGGTGCACTTGCATCTTATGAACAACCTTATCAGATTGATAAGAGAGTCGAAATCAGTTCAGACGACGACAGTGTAATTAATTGTAACTTATTTACGGATTACATAAATGCCCGAGCAATCAGCCCGAGAAAAGTTGACGTAAAAGCATCATTGACTCTTAAAATCAAAGGTTACAAATTAAGAAAAGAGAGTGTTCTTTGCTCGGCTGAAGGCGGCGGAATTCAGGTGAAGTCCGAAGAATACAATTTTGCTGATATAATTGCGCTTAGCGAAAAAACTTTTTCGCTTTCCGAAACAGCGGAAATTGCAAAGAATAAAAAAGCGATTTCGAAGATATTATCAAACAATGCATACTTAGCGGTTAACGAAGTGAAAACTATTAATAATAAGGCTCTTCTTAAAGGGAACTGTATTGTTACTGTTAATTATCTTCCGGATGGGTCTGAAAATCCTGAGTGCTGCGAATTCAGTTTACCGGTCAGCCAGATTATCGAAACCGAAGGTCTAAAAGAGAATTCTGAAGTCAATATCAGAAACTTAATCACTAATTTTGAGGCAGTACCGAGAGTCGATGCTGCAGGTGAAATGAGGCTCATTGATATTAATCTTCGTGTTCAGTCGGTGCTGACAGCATTTGAAAAAAGCAAAATCTCTTTTATCAAAGACTGTTATTCAACCGAGTTTCCCCTGAAAACCGAAAACAGAAAAACTGAAATATGCGAATTTGTTGAATCATTTAAAACCGATTTTACGAATAAAGTTGTTCTCGAAAGCATCGGTGTTACTGTTGAAGAAGTTCTTTGCGCATGGTGTTCCGATCTTAAATATAATTTCACTATGAATGGGGAAAACTGCGTTTTAAGCGGTAGTTATCAGGCTTGCGTGATATATAAAGATTCCGAAAATCAGATTGATATAATCCAGAAGCCCATTGAATTTGATTACGCTCTTAATCTCAAAAAACAGTATCAGCGCATTATGACTCTAGGTGATGCTCAGCTGACAGCTTGTTCTTGCTCTGTATCAGGTGAAAGCAGGTTGGAAATGAAAACGGAGATTATTCTCAGCGCAGACGTTTTTGCTATCAGAACGGTTGATTACATATCGAAGGCAGAAGTTGAAGAAACTGCTGACACCTGTCGTAATTCCTGCGCGCTGACCGTTTGTTTTTGCGACAAAGGAGATAACCTCTGGAACATTGCGCGGCGCTATAACACAACCGTTGAAGCAATTAAGTGTGAAAACGGAATAGATGATGACGAAATTGCGGAGAATAAAATGATACTTGTTCCTTGCAATTTTTAACCGCATTATTTGGTAATAATGAGTCTGAATATTTTAAAATTCCTTTCAAAAGATAATTCAGAAATAATCTGAAAGGAAGAAAGTTTTGAACGTTTGCAATATAACCAATGAAAGCTATAACAACGAGGTTGAAAACTATAGCGGCACGGTGCTGATAGATTTTTTTGCCGATTGGTGCGCACCGTGCAAGAAAATCACGCCCATTATTGAAAAGATTTCGCAGAATTCACCGCAGAACATCAAAATCTGCAAAGTGAACATTGAAAAGGAAACCGACCTTGCAAAAAGGTTCGGGATAAAGAGTATACCGACGGTAATAGTTCTTAAAAACGGTGAAATTCAGAACAGAAGTATCGGCGTAACGGGCGAAAAAGCGATACTTGATATGCTGGAATAACTAAACAAATCGGCTGTTTTGCATAATCCGTGATTATTGACTTTTTAAAAGTTAATTTGTTATAATTAACTTGCGGTAAATAATCCGCTGAATAATTATTTGGAGGTCGTATCATGGATTTTGTTGCTGAAATTCTCGCAATGGTAGAAAAGATTCTTGCTTTCGTTAATGAAGGCGAAGCAGCAGGCATCGTCGAGATTATCAAGAACTTTTTTGCTGGTATGTAATTCATTGGTTACAGTAATTGGTTTTTGATATTAAATCTACCTGATAAATGTGCAGAATTTCTGCACATTTATTTTTTTTCGGGGATGATTTTTTGTATAGAACTGAATCTTTGTTTGACTTAACTAAAAGTATGGCAGGGGATTATCTGAAAAGGTTTGAATATCCGTGGATGGCGCTTTCGGGGATAAAAGAATTGATAATTAACATCGGAAATGAGCTTGATAAAAAAGATTTTGATGAAATATTGCCTTTTGTGTGGGTTCATAAAAGCGCAATTATTGCGCCGTCTGCTTTCATTGGCGCACCCTGCATTATCAATGATGAGAGCGAAGTACGCCACGGAGCTTTTATCAGAGGGGCGGCATTGGTTGGCAGAGGATGCGTAATCGGAAACTCGGTTGAGGTGAAGAATGCAATCCTTTTTGATAAAGTTCAGGTACCGCATTATAATTATGTAGGTGACAGTATTCTCGGATATAAATCGCATATGGGTGCAGGAGCTATAACTTCTAATGTAAAATCAGACAAATCATTGGTTACGGTGAATTACAACGGAATGAAAATTAAGACTCGTCTTAAAAAATTCGGAGCAATTCTCGGTGACTGTGTTGAGGTCGGTTGCAATTGCGTGCTGAATCCCGGTACGGTTGTTTGCAGCAATTCTAATATTTATCCGCTTTCATGTGTCAGAGGAGTTGTTCCGAGCGGCAGTATTTATAAATCGGGCGGCATAATTGTTCCTAAAATTTAATAAGGAGAGGTTATATGGGCAGATATTTCGGAACTGACGGCTTCAGAGGGAGAGCGAATGTTGACCTCACTGCCGACCATGCATATAAAATCGGGCGTTTTCTCGGTTGGTATTATTCGGAACTTAAAAGAAAAAAAGGCGAAAGTTCTGATGTAAAAATCATAATCGGCAAAGATACGAGAAGATCAAGCTATATGTTTGAATATTCACTTGTTTCGGGTCTTACCGCCTCGGGCGCAAATGCTTATATGCTCCACGTTACGACAACTCCCTCGGTTTCATATATAACACGAACTGACGGATTTGACTGCGGAATCATGATTTCTGCAAGCCATAATCCGTATTACGATAACGGTATTAAAATCATGAACGGAAACGGTGAAAAAATTGACGAGGACACAATTGCTTTGATTGAAGATTATATTGACGGAAAGCTCTATGTGTTCGGAAACCGGTGGGCAGAATTACCTTTTGCTGTGAATGAAAAAATCGGTAAAACAGTTGATTATATCAGCGGCAGAAACCGATACACGGCTTATCTTATTTCACTCGGTATTTATTCATTCAAGGGAATCAAAGTCGGTCTTGATTGTGCAAACGGAAGTTCGTGGAATATTGCAAAATCCGTTTTTGATGCTCTCGGTGCGAAAACCTACGTAATCAACGCAAACCCTGATGGTTCAAACATTAACAGAAACTGCGGTTCAACTCATATTGATAGCCTGCGTCATTTTGTAACTGAAAATTCACTTGATGTCGGTTTTGCTTTTGACGGTGACGCAGACAGATGCCTGTGCGTTGACGAAAAAGGAAACGTTTTGAGCGGCGATCATATTCTTTATGTTTACGCAAAATACCTTAAAGAAAGAGGAAAACTCGATAACAACACTGTTGTAACAACCGTAATGTCCAATTTCGGGCTTTATAAAGCGTTTGATGAAATTGGTGTAGAATACGCCAAAGTACCCGTTGGCGATAAGTATGTGTATGAATATATGCAAAAACACGGCAACAGAATAGGCGGCGAAGAATCGGGGCATATTATTTTTTCAAAACACGCAACAACGGGCGACGGAATTCTTACCAGCCTTAAAATGATGGAGGTTATGCTTGCTGAAAAAGTTCCGATGAGTAAGCTCGCAGAGGGATTTTCTCTTTATCCGCAGAAGCTTGAAAACATTCGTGTTGGAGATAAATCGGCTGTTATGAATGATACCAAGGTTCTCGAAAGTGTCAAACTGGCTGAACAAAAGCTGAAAAATAAAGGCAGAATATTGCTCAGAGAATCTGGAACAGAACCTGTAATAAGAGTTATGGTCGAGGCAGAGGATAAAGGCCTTTGTGATGAATGCATTGACTTGGTTGTAAAAGTAATAAAAAATAAAGGATATGAAATATAATAAAAGCACCGCAGTATTTTCTGCAGTGCTATTTGGGAAAAAGGTTTTGTCACTATGAAAGAAAAAGAGAAAGTAACAAAAGTTACTTTCTCTTTTCTGGTGGAGATGAGGGGGATCGAACCCCTTACCTCTTGAATGCCATTCAAGCGCTCTCCCAAGTGAGCTACACCCCCATGTGCTTGAGTATGATATCATACTTTAATGAAAAAATCAAGTATTATTTTAAAAATATTTCAATAAAAATAAAGCTCCGTATCTGCTGTGATACGGAGCTGATTTTTTAGTGGTGGAAAAGACGCATGCCTGTAAAGCACATTACCATACCGTGGTTGTTGCAGGCTTCGATAACATTGTCATCTCTGATTGAGCCGCCGGGTTCAGCGATATAAGTTACGCCGCTCTTGGATGCTCTTTCGATGTTATCGCCGAAGGGGAAGAATGCGTCGCTGCCGAGCGCAACGCCCTTGATTGTTGCAAGGTAAGCTTTCTGTTCTTCCTTGGTGAACGGCTCGGGTCTTTCAGAAAAGTATTTCTGCCATTTGCCGTCTGCGAGAACGTCGTCACATTCGTCGGAGATATAAACGTCGATTGTGTTGTCTCTGTCAGGTCTGCCGACTGTGTCAAGGAAGGGGAGATTAAGAACCTTTTCGTGCTGTCTGAGGTGCCAGATATCAGCTTTGTTGCCTGCAAGGCGTGTGCAGTGGATTCTTGACTGCTGACCTGCGCCGACACCGATTGCCTGGCCGTCAACTGCATAACAAACGGAATTTGACTGAGTATACTTGAGAGTAATAAGAGCGATGATAAGGTCACGCTTTGCGCTGTCGGGCATTTCTTTGTTTTCGGTTACGATTTTTGTGAGAAGCTCGTTATCGATTTTGAAGTTGTTTCTTCCCTGTTCGAAAGTGATGCCGTAAACCTGCTTTACTTCCTGCTCAGCGGGAATATAGTTGGGGTCAATCTTAACGATGTTGTAATTACCGTTTCTCTTTGATTTGAGAATTTCGAGGGCTTCGGGTTCATAACCGGGAGCGATTACGCCGTCTGAAACTTCTCTTTTGATAAGCTTTGCTGTAGTAACGTAGCAAATGTCGGAAAGTGCAATCCAGTCACCGAAAGAACTCATTCTGTCTGTGCCTCTTGCTCTTGCGTAAGCTGTTGCAAGGGGAGAATCGTCAAGTCCTTCGATATCGTCAACAAAGCAAGCTTTCTTGAGGTTATCGCTCATTTTAATGCCAACTGCAGCTGAAGTGGGGCTTACGTGCTTGAAGGATGTTGCTGCAGGCATACCGAGAGCTTCTTTGATTTCCTTAACAAGCTGCCAGCTGTTGAATGCATC
>JAEIGA010014736.1_pt1 | contig 11898 bp, 5 predicted proteins | sample 9270691 | NCBI WGS metagenome assembly JAEIGA01 (sample SAMN17057246, study PRJNA624740) | gut metagenome | biome: biome; isolation source: fecal sample | host: Bos grunniens | place: China: Xizang | collected 2019
GCCGTAAGTTCTTTGGAACATTGTATAACACCTATGGCTTCTTTGCACTATATGCCAATGTAGATGGTTGGAACCAAGAGCAAGGAACCAAGAACCAAGATTTGCAAGAGATTGATAAATGGGTATTGAGCAAGCTCAATTCGCTCGTTAAAGAGGTGACTGCAGCCTACGAGGCATACGAGCCAACGAAGGCAGGCCGTGCGATCTCGGACTTTGTGCAAGACGATTTGAGCAACTGGTATGTTCGATTGAACCGCAAGCGTTTCTGGGGCGGTGAGATGGATGCTGACAAACAAGCGGCATACTATACCCTTTACACCTGCCTCAAGACGGTAGCACAATTGATGGCACCAAATGCTCCATTCTATGCGGATCGTTTATATCGTGATTTGACCGATGAAACCGTGCATTTGAGCACATGGCCGGTGGCAGACGAGGCGATGATTAACCTTGAGTTGGAGCGCAGTATGTCGCTCGCGCAACAAGCCACCTCTATGATTCTCTCGCTCCGCAAGCGTGCTGAGAAGAACGTGCGCCAACCACTTCAAAAAGCCGTTATACCAGCTCCTGATCAAGAGACGTTGGAAGCTTTGCTTCGCGTGGAGGATTTGATCAAGAGCGAGGTGAATGTGAAAGAGATGGTGATTGTGCGAGCAGAAGATTCTGAGATTAAACTTGTGAAGAAGATTAAGCCAAACTTCAAGGTATTGGGCAAGAAAGTGGGCGGCATGATGAAGCAATTGGCTGCTGCTATTGCCCAAATGAGCCAAGAGGATATTGCTGCGTTTGAGGCTGCAGGTACATTCACATTGTGTGATTATGCCTTGGTGGCTGAGGATGTGGATATCATTACTGAAGATATGCCAGGTTGGTTGGTAGCCAATAATGGTGTGATTACTATTGCATTGGATATCGAATTGACTCCAGCGTTGATTGAGGAGGGTATTGCTCGCGAATTGATCAACCGAATTCAGAACCTGCGTAAGTCTTCTGGTTTGGAGATTACCGACCGCATTGCCGTGCAATTGGAGAATCGTGAGGAGATTGCTGCTGCGGTGAAGAATTGCAACGAGTATATTGCTTCGCAAGTATTGGCTACCTCACTCGTTTTGGTGGAAGGTTTGACTGGCGGAACTGAACTTGAGATGGATGGATATAATGTGAACTGTATAATTGAAAAAGCATAATATATGAAAAAAATCGTATTTTTGAGCATGATGCTCGTATCGCTTATGGCATATAGTAAGACTGAAAACCCATTGTTGGTAGAGCAAGATACCCCATTTGGTGTACCCGCTTTTGATAAAGTAAAAATTGAGCATTATATGCCTGCTTTCGAGCAAGCCATTGCTGAGAACGAGGCTGAGATTGCTGCTATTGTCAATAATCCAGATGCTCCAACCTTTGCTAATACTATCGAGGCATTGGATCGTAGTGGCGAGTTGTTGGACAAAGTAGTGGGCGTATTCTTCAATATATTGGAAGCTGATGGTAATGATGAGATGAATAAGATTGCCGAAGAAGTGACTCCATTGTTATCCGCATTGAGTGATGGCATTATTTTGAATGATGCATTGTTTCAACGAGTGAAAGCGGTGTATGAGCAACGCGAAAATCTTGGTTTAAATGGTGAGCAGATGCGCTTGTTGACAGAGACATTCAAATCGTTTGCCAATAATGGTGCAAACTTACCTGAGGACAAAAAAGAGCGCTTGAAAGCGATCAATCAGGAGTTAGGTTTGCTCTCATTGCAATTTGGCAATAACGTAGTGGCAGAAACCAACGCATATCAACTATTCGTTACTGATGAGGCAGAGCTAAAGGGCTTGCCAGAAAGTGCGAAAGCCGCAGCTAAAGAGGAGGCAACAGCAGCTGGTCACCCAGAAGCGTGGTTATTCACCCCTAAGCGCACAAGCTTTACTCCAGTGCTCCAATACTGCGAAAATCGTGAGTTGCGTAAGGAATTGTTGATGGCATATACCACACGTGGTAACCATGATAATGAGAATGACAATAAGGATATCATTGTGAAAACCATGCAGTTGCGCGTGGAGAAAGCACAATTGTTCGGCTATGACAATCCAGCAGATTATATCTTGGCTGACTGCATGGCCAAGGACGCGAAGACTGTAGATACATTCTTGGAGTCGGTATGGGCACCTAGTTTGAAGGCTGCTAAACGCGAGGCTAAAGAGTTGCAAGCATTACTGAGTGCAGATTTGCCAGGCGAGGAATTGCAACCATGGGACTGGTGGTATTACACCGAGAAGTTGCGTAAAGCAAAATATGATTTGAATGAGGAAGAGTTGAAACCCTACTTTGAGTTGAACAACGTACGCAATGGTGCATTCCAATTAGCACATGAGTTGTTTGGTATCAACTTTGAGAAATTGGAGGGTATGCCTGTATATAATCCAGAGGTAGAGGTGTTTAAGGTGACCTATGCCGATGGTGGTTTGGTTGGTATTCTCTACACTGACTATTTCCCACGTGCAGGCAAGCGTCCTGGTGCATGGATGAACAATATCTGCAACCAGCATGTAGATGCGAATGGTGTGGATCATCGTCCTGTAATTATCAATGTAGGTAACTTCAACAAGCCAACCCAAGGCAATCCATCGCTCTTGTCAATGGATGATGTAGAGACTTTGTTCCATGAGTTTGGTCATGCGTTGCATGGTTTGCTGTCGAAAGCTACTTACAAGTCGTTAGCAGGTACGAATACCCCACGCGACTTTGTGGAGTTGCCATCGCAATTTATGGAAAACTATTGTTACCATCCACAAATCATGAAGACCTATGCTAAGCACTATCAAACAGGCGAAGTGATGCCAGATGAGTTGATTGAGAAAATCAATCGTGCAGGCACCTTCAATGAGGGCTTTGTGATGACCGAATTGCTGAGTGCATCAATCTTGGATATGGATTATCACAAGATGACTACTACTGACACATTTGATGTGAATGCTTTCGAGGCAGAGTCGATGAAAAAGATGCAAATGATTCCAGAGATTATTACTCGTTATCGCTCGACCTTTTATAACCATATTTTCACAACTGGTTATGCTGCGGGCTATTATAGCTACACATGGTCAGCAGTATTGGATGCAGATGCTTTTGCAGCATTCGAGGAAACGGGTGATATATTGAATCCTGAGGTGGCAAAGCGTTACTTGCATTTGTTGGAGCAAGGCGGTACACGCGATGCGCAAGAGTTGTATCTCGAGTTCCGCGGTAAGCCAGCCGATCCTAAGCACTTGCTGAAGAAGAAAGGCTTTTAACTGAAAAACACATCACGATCCCTTAAATCTAATTGAACTATTTTTTACGACATATTGCCCAAACTAACCTCCTGAGAACGATCTTATTGTTCGTTCTCGGGTTGGCTATGTGGATACCATCGTTGGTTGGAGCAGAAAACGTATGGTTGGTTGCTGTTTGCATGGCGTTGGTGGTGACAAATATGATATTGTTCATTACATTGTTTTGCAGAATGGACGTCACTAATTTGCCATCACCATTTGTGGCTTCTACCTACTGGTTTGCTATGGCAGCTGTACCGATGTTACACACCTGTTGGCAAGGCCACTTGACTTGTTTGGGAATATTGGTTGCTATATTGATTTTACTGCATATCGATTATCAACACGAAGCGACAGAAGAAGCCTTTTTGGCGACATTGGTGTGGTGTGTATTATCGTTGGTGATGACTCACACCATTGCTGGGGTATTGTTGATTTGGGTTTATTTGATGCTCAAACGTAAAATCAGCGTGCGCACATGGTTGGCATCACTAATTGCCATCGGAATATATGCCTTATTTGCTTTTGCTTTGCATTATTTGGGTTGGTTGGAAGTGATCAGGAAAGATCATTTACCTACGATCTCATGGTTGGAATGGTTGATTGTTGGTGGGGTGTATTTATGTGCGTTTTTGATAACGTACTTCCCTCTTCGTAAAGAGTCAGTGGCAAGCGGAGTGCTATATGTAGGAAGTATAACAGGATTAATCGTTGGATATATATTATTAAATTTAATACCATGAATAAATTTGTTTGTTTTGTATTTGGAATATTATGCAGTAGCATGATTTTCGCTAATGAGTTGAAGCATGAGTTTCGTGCGACATGGTTTACCACCCATTATGCAATAGATTGGCCTAGCACAAAAGCAACAAGCGAGAGCAAACGCGAGCAACAAAAGAAAGAGATGACCAATATCTTTGATGAGATGGTGGCGGGGAATATGAATGCGGTGTGTATGCAGGTGCGTTCGTTGTCGGATGCTACGTACAAATCATCGTATGAGAATTGGGCATCAATCTTGACAGGTACCCGTGGTAAAGATCCGGGTTATGATCCATTGGCATATGCTGTGGAAGAGGCACACAAACGTGGATTGGAATTGCATGTGTGGGTAAACCCATTTCGTGTAACTAGCGGCGGCACTATTTCGACCGATGATTTGGTGTGGAAGAATGCTGGTGAATGGATTATCAAGTATGATAATGGTTCGTTTGACGGACAAATCATTGACCCTGGTTTTCCTGATGCGCGCGCGTATGTAATAAAGGTGTTGATGGAAATAGTGAACAACTACGATGTTGATGGTATCGTGATGGATGACTATTTCTATCCTTATGGTGGCACTACGACTGAGGATGCTAAATCCAAAGCACTGTATAAACCCGATAATGTAGTGGATGTGAATAAAGATGGCGATACAGATGATGACTGGCGTCGCAGCAATGTGGATGTGTGTCTGAAAGCATTGTATGATACCATTCAATCGGTAAAACCTTGGGTGCGTTTGGGTATGGGAACTTTTGGTATTTGGAGTACACAAAAGAAAGCCGCCCAGGCATATGGGTTGACATTACCAAGTGGCATTAGTGGTTTGGATGACTACGATGTGCAAGCCTGCAATCCTGTAGAATGGGTAATGAATGGTTATGTAGATTATATCAATCCTCAATTATATTGGGCAACAAGTACCACCTCTACCAATTACAATGTACTTTGTGAATGGTGGGCAAAGGATGTGTGTGAGCATTTCTCTAATCAGTTGCCTGATGGCAAGAAGGTGCATTTCTTTGTATCGCAAGCAGCATATCGTGCTGTGGATGGTGGATTCTCAGAAGGAATATCAGAAATCCAAAAGCAAATCACAGCCAACCGCAAGAATTTGTCTTCAGGTAGCACAGGATCGGTGTTCTATAATACGAAATCCTATAGACAGATGGCTACAGATTTAGCAGCATCACATTTCATATACAAAGCTTTGCCCCCAGCTATGGATTGGAAATCAAAAACCACCTTGGAGGCACCAACCGATTTGAAAATATCAGGCAACACTGTGACATGGCAACACCCTACGGCAGAGCGCTTTACGGTGTATGTGTATCCCAAAGGATTGGATTTTGCTACCGCTCAAAAGGATGCACAATATCTGCAAGGTGTGGTATATGGTCAATCATGTGAATTGAATGTAGAAGGACTCTTGGATATGACTATCGCGGTATGTAGCTATGACCGCTATGGTGTAGAACATGGAGTAGCGTTGTTGAATGGTGGTAAGTTCCCAGAGTCGGATCCTAATGCGACAGAGATTACATGGGTGTTGAATGGAGGCGTGTTAAAAACCATTGCGGCTCCGACCAATGAAGAGTTGTGGGAGAATTGGAAACCTGATTACGTTAGTTTTTACGAAAATCTGTATGGAGATCAGTTTATGGGATCGGAGGACCGTGCTATGAATGATGTGTTGGGCTTCACTTGGATCAACTCCATGGGCAAAGGTCTTGCAGCAGAATTTATGACTCAGTCGGCAGATTGGAAATGGCTGAAAGATTATATGTTGGCAGAAGCAGAGGCACAAGATAAGACGATCGAAAGCGATAACCATTGGAGATATAACCTCTATTCATTCTTCAACTGCGACAATGCTGCATATCGCATAGATGGCTATTGTGCAGGTAGTACGGTAGATTTTACAGAAGCAGGTCAGCCTGATGTGTGGGGGCCGTATTATCCTAATGCAGGAGAAATGGATATGCAACTGCCTAATCAGGTGACAGAAACCTATGTATTGCCTACTCCCACTCACCCTAAAGGTTATGAGTTTTTGGGATGGTACACCACAGCTACCATTACAGGTGAAGCTGTAGTGGCAATTCCAGCAGGATGGAAAGGGACTTTGTATGCGCATTGGGAAGAACCTACGACAGGAATCGTGAATATAGACACTGATAACTCAGTGAAAGTATATGATGTGTTTGGGCGCTATGTGGGAAATAATATCGACAACTTATCTCATGGATTATATGTGATTATTCAAGGAGGAAATGTAACAAAGATTATTTTTTAATTAGAAATAATTTCAATAACTAAATTTTATCATTAACCATTAAAACATTTTACATGAAGAAAATTATGCTTTCTTTAGCGTTGGCTATCTCTATGATAGCTTCAGCGCAAGTGTTTGAGGTGGGTCAACTGACAAAGTTGAACACTCCTACAGACACCGATGTGAAGGTGGCAGGCGTGAGCGCAGATGGCTCATACGTACTGATCACCAACGGTGCTAACCAAGGTTTGCGTCGCTATGACGTGGCTACAGGTAAGACCACTACTATCACCAATGCACCAGGTGCAGGTTACAATGTTCAAATCAGCAAAGACGGTCAAGAGCTCGTCTATCGCGAGACCAAGTTTGACGAACAAGGTTTGCGCAAGAATGACATTATTCGTCTAGATTTGGCTACTGCTAAAACTGCTACTGTAGCAAAAGCACAACGCGACATGATGGCTATGGTTTCTACTGGTTCTAACGTATCTGTATCTATCAACGATCGTAAGATTGTTCTCACCAAGAATGGTAAGAACATTGTTTTGGCTCCTAATGGTAGCCGTGAGAGCTACATTTGGCCTTCTATATCTCCTGATGGTCAAAAACTCTGCTACTACGTTTGCGGTAATGGCTGCTGGGTATCAAATTTGGATGGTAGCGGCAAGCAATATATCGGTCGCGACTGCCGTGCTGCACAATGGTATGACAACAATACCATCGTAGCCATGGCTGACGAGGACGATGGCCACTTTACAACCGCTTCTGCTATCGTGGCTTACACTTTGGATGGCAAAAAGCAAGTATTGACTAATGACTCAATGATTGCTATGTATCCTTATGTAGCTAACAATTTGATAGTGTTCTCTTCATTGGAGGGCGAAACTTATATGTTGAACGTTAAATAATGCAGACTGTTATGAAAAAGATATTTATGATTCTCGCAGCAGCGTTGCTTACCGTTTCGATGTCAGCTGCTGACTTGACTGGCAAACGTATCTATGTGAACCCAGGTCACGGTAGCTATGGTCCTAATGATCGCCCAAGAGCTACTATCCCATATCCTAACTTGCCTACTACTGGCATGCCTGATACACTCGGTTTCTATGAGAGTAACACCAACCTATGGAAGTGTCTCTACCTCGGTGAGAAACTCGAGGCTGCGGGTGCTACCGTACTCTATTCTCGTACTCAATGTGGTCCTTGGCCATACGAGATGAAGAACGGCGATTATCCAGATTATAAGTGGATCAAGAACGATGTAATAGATGATCCAGAACTTGGCTGGCAATTCACCGATGGATATGATGCTCACCCTGATTACACCAAATACAATCGTAACTTGAGTGAAATTGCAGACGAGGTAGAAGCAAATAATATTGATTACTTTATCTCTGTTCACTCAAATGCCAATTCTGAGGGAGATAATGTAAACTATCCTGTGATCATTTATCGTGGTCAGGATGCTTCCCCAAACAATGCAAACGTAACTCCTTATGAATATGTAGAAGGCAGTTATGAAAAAGCGGTATTGTGCAACGCTGAGAAATTGAAAACTATGGTTGCAGGTATCGATCCTTGCAGCAATACAAAAGGACGTGTTTCTGGTGACTGGAATTTCTATTCATCTTCTAACAAAACAGAATATACGAATAAGACTAGTGGTATTGTATATAAAGGTTATCTTGGTGTAATGAAACATGGTGCATCTGGCTATTTGTCAGAGGGATATTTCCACACCTACCAACCTGCTCGTCACCGTGCGCTCAACCCAGACTACTGCCATATGGAAGGTTTGGATTACTACCGTGCTATCATTAACTACTATGGTGCTGATAAAGAGACCACTGGTTATATTATGGGTACAGTAAAAGATGCCCATAATAAAATGAATAATAGCCTCTATAATTATATTCCTAAGAGCAATGACCAATGGGTACCATGTAATGGTGCAGAGGTTATTCTTAAGAAAGCAGGCGTAGAGGTTGCTCGCTACCAAGTAGACAACTTCTACAATGGTATCTTCGTATTCGAGGGTCTTGAGCCTGGTAACGACTATACGTTGGATGCTACTTGTCCAGGTTATTACCCATTGGATCAAGAACAAAAATTAGCCTTGACCGTTAAAGCCAACGAGACCACTTATTCTATGATTTTCTTGACAGATACAAGTTATGTAGAGGTGGTTGACACTATAGTTTATACCAATTATCCTAATCCAGAACAACCTGCTTACATAGGTGTTCCTGGAGCATTCGAGATGGTACAATCTTATGTAGACAAGACCATGGATGAGTTGTTTGCTGGTAAGACTATCCGCCGCGTACTTTATCGCGATGGTATGATGTATGTATTGGCTGTTGATGCAGAGAAGAACCCAACCCTCGCTGTAGTAAATGAATACGGTGTAGTAGAGGCTGAGTTGCCAACCGACTTCTGTACATGTGTTGGTTCTGAAGGTCTGAAGCTTTCGGATATCGCGTTCACTGCTGATGATGTACTCGTAGGTTGTAGCAAGGAAGCAGTATCTTTCACCCCATCTAACAAGTGGAACCTTTACAAGTGGGAAAAGACTGCTGAAGGTTGGACTGGCTCATTGTGGCTATCACACGCTAACAACGAAACAGCTGGTAACTATGTAAATGCTTATGTCGGTAACACCTTCGCATACTCTGGTACTTTGAAAGAGGGTACTATCGCAGCTACTACTGTTACTACTGGTTCAAGCAAGGCAGTACGTTTTGTAATGTATAACATCGCTGATAGCCTCGTAGATGGAGCATTCCGCAACCAACCTGATGGTGTTACAGAGATTACTTATGGTGCAGATATGAAATTGGTCGTTTCACCACGTGATAGTATGAGTTTCATTCTTTCTTCTTCAATCAAACCAGCTATTGAGTGGCAAATTGTTAACACCACTAAAGCTGCTCCTACTATCGTGGGTACCATGCCATTCATCACTCATACTCCTAACTACTTCAAGTATGCAGGCAAAGCGATGATGGCGGCTCCTACTATGGATGCAGAGGGTAAAAACACTGGTGTGGCTGTTTATGACATTACCGCTGGTGTGGACAAAGCTCAACTCATCAAGACCACCCATACAACTCTTGAGGCTTCTGAGGTGGTTTACACCGCTGCTTTTGCACAAGTGAAAGATGCTGATCTTACACTCTATCTCGTTAACGATGATGCTATTAGTAAGTTTACTACTGCAGGTGTAGAGCAACCAGTGGTTCCTGCTATCTTAGCATACGACTTGAACGTAACTTTGGCTAATGGAATCTATACTTTCTCTTATAATGCTAACTCTGATGCTAAGGCTGCTACTTTGGTATTCTATAAAGAAGGTGTGGAGGCAGGTCGCGTTGCAGTTGATGTGAAGAAGGGGCTCAATACCTACGAGTTGCCAGCAGCTATGTTGCCAGGCGAAGAGGGTGATGTGTTTACTTGGGCACTCGATTTGACAGGTGAGGCTATTGCTAACTGGGGCGTTGTACACCATACTCCTCTTGCTGATCTCAAGGCTGATGCTTCTACAGCAATGGTTCGTCCATTCGTATCTATCAACAACAACCCTGAATCAGATTACTTCCAACACCTCTATGCAGTAGATCGTCAAGGTAGTAGCAATGCAAAGAGTGGTTTGCATGCTTTCACTCCTGATTACAAACAAATCAATACTGCTCCTCTCAAGGGTGGTCGTGCTATGTATGGTTCTCCATATCGTACTTTCGTGGATGATCAAGGTTATATTTGGATTTCTGATGGTCGTGATGGAACTTCTGGTATTATTGTAGCTGACCCTGCAAACCTTGAGGGTACATACGAAGAATTCTTTGATTTTGATACTCGCAATAGCGCAGGTTTGCTTACCAAGAATGGTGTTGATGTAGGTTCAAGTAGCGTGGGTCTATCTATCTACGGTACAGGTAAGGACGCAAAACTCCTCACTGTGAACGAAGACCCAGGTTCTTGGTTGAAGGCTTTCTCTTTGGTTGTCTACAATATCGGTACCGAGGAAGGAACCTATAAACATACTTGGGGTGAGTTACCTTCTGCTCAGTTTGAGATTCAAGGTATCAGCGCTCAAGCGGATGGTTATCCATTGCCTTGCTCACATGGTGTTTGGATTGCATCTCGCCGTACAGCAGGTAATAACAATGCTTCTGCGACAGCTCTCCAATTCTACGATTGGGAAGGTGTTCGTCAACTTTCTTCTGCTGAAGCTCCATACAAGGACTTGATTGATGGTTGTGCTTCTGGTGCATGTGCGCTCACCGAGGACGAATCTGTTCTCTATATGATTGATGGTTCTAAGAACTTGTTGGTTTGGGATATCGTTTGGGAAGGTAACAAACCAGTGATGACCCTTCGTTATTCTTACAACTGCGGCATGTCATCTATCCGTGAGATGCATTTGGATTATGCAGGTAACTTGGTATGTTCGGGTGACGAAGGTACAGGTCTAGTGGTATTTGCTATCCCATCTGCAGAGAACAACACTATTGTTCCTGCTAAGAAGACTCTTACTCTGGTTAAGAAGCAAGGTGTAGCTGTTGCAGGAATGGAGCTCTCTGTGAAGGAGGCTTCTGTAGAACTTGATGCAACTCTAGATCTTTCTGCACTCGTTGTCTTTACTCCAGCTGATGCTACCAACAAGATGGTAACATGGAAGTCTGAGAATGAGACAGTAGCTACTGTAGATGCGAACGGCGTAGTAACTGGTATTAAACTTGGTACTACAAAGATCTCTGCGACTTCTATGGAGGGTAACTACTCTGATACATTGGTATTGACCGTTGCTCCTATCTCTGTGAAGGGTATCAAGATCCTCTCTGGCGATGAGAATGGTATCATGCGTATTGGTTTGAATGCTCCTTATGCTATCGCATACGAAATCATCCCTGCTAATGCAGCTAACAAGAATCTCAAGTGGGAGTCTTCTAATCCAGAAGTAGCAGCTGTACAAAATAATCAAGCTTTGATTATTGGTGTCGCAGATGGTGTTGCTATCATCACTGTTACTACTGAAGATGGTGGTTACCAAGACTTCTTGACCATCTATGCTGGTACTTACACCTCTGTTGAGGATGTGAAGGCCCCTACTAGTCTCGATCTTAATGCTCCTATGTACGATGTATTGGGTCGTCAAGTGGATAAAGATTATCGCGGTGTAATCATCCAAAACGGTAACAAGTATTTGTTGAAGTAAAATAAGATTACCGGATTTATAATCACAAGGGGCGCCTATACATGGGCGGCCCTTGTTACTTTTTTCAGAAAATCCATCTATTTCTGTTGAAAATATAGCAATATATTTGCATTTTCAAAGAAAAAAATGTAACTTTGCAGCCGATTATGTTTTGGTATCATGTGACTATATCTTATAACTGAATAAACAAAAACAATTATCATGAAAAAAACAATTCTTCTTTGCGCAGCATGCATTATTAGTATGTTTGCGAGTGCTCAACTACTAGAAGTAGTTTCGACACGTCAATTACCTATCCATTCTGGCGAGGAGTTGAAAGTCGCTGGCTTTAGTCC